>Ga0222427_100096_pt1 | contig 232931 bp, 187 predicted proteins | sample 2B20Ametagenome_FD_182890 | JGI IMG/M metagenome (GOLD analysis project Ga0222427, IMG submission 182890) | Enriched microbial communities from leaf-cutter ant dump, University of Wisconsin, Madison, United States - 2B20A (version 2) | ecosystem: Environmental > Terrestrial > Nest > Insects...
TTTGAAGATTTGATTTGAAGATTTGATTTGAAGATTTGATTTGAAGATTTGATTTGAAGATTTGATTTGAAGATTTGATTTGAAGATTTGATTTGAAGATTTGATTTGAAGATTTGATTTGAAGATTCCAGTTTGAAGATTCCAGTTTGAAGATTCCAGTTTGAAGATTCCAGTTTGAAGATTCCAGTTTGAATATTCCAGTTTGAACTTGAAACATGAAACTTCAAACCTGAAACAAAAAAATACGTTCCACGTGGAACAAGAAAAATATAAATGTAATTCTAGAAACCGCGTCAGCGGTTTTTGGAGAATAATAAAACAAAATGTTTTTAGAAGAATATGATGTAATTGTGGTTGGTGCAGGCCATGCTGGTTCTGAAGCTGCGGCTGCGGCTGCAAATTTGGGATCGAAAACTTTATTGGTTACAATGAGTTTGCAAAACATTGCACAGATGTCTTGCAATCCTGCGATGGGAGGAATTGCAAAAGGACAGATCGTTCGTGAAATTGATGCGCTTGGAGGATATTCAGGAATCGTTTCAGATCGAACTGCAATCCAATTCAAAATGCTGAACAAATCAAAAGGACCTGCAATGTGGTCGCCAAGAGTTCAAAGTGATAGAATGCGTTTCGCAGAAGAATGGAGAATGATGTTGGAGGGAACTCCAAATTTGGATTTTTACCAAGAAATGGTAAAAGGGTTAATTATTGAAAACGGAAAGATAAAAGGAATTAGAACTTCACTTGGTGTGGAAATTCGTTCCAAATCTGTTGTTTTGACAAATGGTACTTTTTTGAATGGTTTGATTCATATTGGAGAAAAACAATTCGGAGGTGGTAGAGCAGGAGAAAGTGCTGCAACCGGAATTACCGAAGATTTGATCAAAGCAGGTTTTGAAGCTGGAAGAATGAAAACAGGAACGCCACCTCGAGTAGATGGTCGTTCTTTAGATTATTCTAAAATGAACGAAGAAAAAGGAGATGCTAAACCAGATAAGTTTTCTTATTCAGATGTGACTTCTCCGTTAACGCATCAGCGTTCTTGTTACATGACATACACGTCTTTGAATGTTCATGATATTTTGAGAGAAGGTTTTGATCGTTCTCCAATGTTCAACGGAAGAATCAAAAGTTTAGGTCCGAGATATTGTCCTTCGATTGAAGATAAAATAAATCGTTTTGCAGATAAAGAGCGTCATCAATTATTTGTTGAACCAGAAGGATGGAATACATGCGAAGTTTATGTAAACGGATTTTCAACTTCGCTTCCAGAAGATATCCAATTTAAAGCGCTTCGTTCTGTAGCAGGTTTTGAGAATGTAAAATTCTTTAGACCTGGTTATGCTATAGAATATGATTTCTTTCCACCGACACAATTGAAACATACTTTGGAAACTAAGCTAGTTGAAGGATTATATTTCGCTGGACAAATCAATGGAACAACAGGATATGAAGAAGCAGCTTCTCAAGGTTTGATGGCAGGAATAAATGCACACTTGAAAGTTCACGAAAAAGATCCATTAATTTTAAAACGTGATGAAGCATACATTGGAGTTTTAATTGATGACTTAATTACGAAAGGGACAGAAGAACCATATCGTATGTTTACTTCAAGAGCAGAATACAGAACATTGTTGCGTCAAGATAATGCCGATTTCAGATTGACTCCAATGTCATACGAAATTGGTTTAGCTTCTGAAGCTCGTTTACGAAGAATGGAAAAGAAACTAAACGAATCTGAAAAGATGGTTTCGTTCTTTAAAGAAACAAGTGTATCAGTTGCAGAAACAAATCCTATTTTGGAATCAAAAGAATCTGCACCAATTTCGCAAGGAGATAAGATGTTCAAGATTTTCTCTCGTCCGCAAATTGAATTGGAAGATATGTTGAAGTTTGAAAAAGTTTCAGCTTATATCGAAGAAAACGAACTTGACGAAGAAATTGTAGAGCAAGCCGTAATTCAGGTGAAATATTCTGGATATATCGAAAAAGAAAGAAATAATGCAGATAAGTTGAATCGTTTGGAAGAAGTAAAAATTCCAGACAATTTCGATTATAACAAAATCAAGTCAATGTCTATTGAAGCAAAACAGAAATTAAGCAAGATTCGTCCTGTAACCATTTCTCAAGCTTCAAGAATCAGCGGAGTATCACCAAGTGATATTTCGGTGCTTTTGATTTATATGGGAAGATAATTTTGTTTCCAATTTCAGGTTCCACGTGAAACATTAACCTGAAATTGGAAACTTTTTAATAAAAACTATTTGTTCCACGTGAAACCTTTCAGTGAAATAGAAGTGATATTTATAAAAATAATTATCTTTTTAAATCGTTTTAAGTGTGAAAAAATAGAATTTCAAGAATAAATAAATTGTCTGAAGTTTGAAAAAGTAGATGTGTAATTATGTTGAAATTATCATCATTCAGAAAAAGATCAAAAAGAAAGCTAAAGAAGAATTAAAAAGAAAAAACAAAAAATCCTAAAAGCGATAAAATTTCGTTTTTAGGATTTGTTATAAATTAAACCCAATATCTATAAAATTAAAAAATGAACGTTTTAAACAAAAAACATTTTCTTACAGTTAAAGATCATTCTGTTTCAAAAGAAATTTTTGATTTGTATTACGATGAAGAATTAGATATGCTAATTACTTCTCCACAACCCGAACTTCAAAATTTGGGAAGATATTACGAAAGCGAAGATTATATTTCGCACACAGACAACAAACGTTCGTTATTTGAAAAAGCATATCATTTTGTAAAAAATATTGCACTTCAAAACAAATTAAATTTAATCAACAACCAACAACCGCAAAAAGGTAAAATTTTAGATATTGGAGCTGGAACAGGAGATTTTCTTTTAACAGCAAAAAATGACGGTTGGGAAACGATTGGAGTAGAACCTAGCGATCGAGCAAAAAATATTGCAAAGCAAAAAGGAATTTCATTTGTAGAAGAAATAAGCACTTTAGAAAATCATTCTCTAGATGTCATTACCATGTGGCACGTTTTAGAACATGTACCAGATTTAGAAAATCAGATCCAAGAATTAAAGCGTTTATTAAAGCCAACTGGAACATTAATTATTGCGGTTCCGAATTACAAATCGTTTGATGCAAATCATTATCAAACTTTTTGGGCAGCTTATGATGTGCCGATTCATTTTTGGCATTTTTCAAAAAGATCGATTCAATTGCTTTTTGAAAGAGTAGACATGAAATTAGAAAAAATACTTCCAATGAAGTTCGATTCGTTTTATGTGAGTCTTTTGTCCGAAAAATACAAAACAGGAAAAATGAATTACATCAAAGCTTTTTTCATTGGTTTGAAATCAAATTGGAAAGCAAAAAGCACAAAAGAATATTCATCGCATATTTACGTTCTAAAGAACAAATAGAACTCAAAATAACAAACAAAAAGCTATTTCTTAAAAACATAAAGAAATAGCTTTTTTGATTTCAAAAAATGACAAAAAACAACGGTTTTTATGTTATAAAGTTGAATTATTGGTATTATTTTTTCGATAAATAAAAACAATATCATAAAATTTGCGCATTTTTTAAACTTTATGCTGATGCTATTGATTTTTTTATATTTTTGTCTTCAATACTTAAAAAAATAGAATTTAAAAAAATGAAAAAAGCATTAGTTATTATCGCACTTTCAGTTTTCGCAGTTTCTTGTAATAAAACAGCAGAGGTAAAGGAAGTAAAAACAGCTTACGTGGATACTTCGGTTTTAATGAAAGAATACACTGAGGCAAAAGATTTAGAGGCAAAGTACAAAGCTCAAGCGGAAGAAAAAGGTAGACAATTACAAGCTGAGATTTCACGTTTTAAACAAGACGCTGCTAATTTTCAAAGCCAGGCACAAGCAAACGGTCAAGCTTGGGCACAGCAAAGAGGAGCTGAATTGCAAAAAAGAGAGCAGCAATTAGGTTATGCACAACAAGCATTAGCACAACAATTACAACAAGAAAGTGGTGTTGAAATGGATTCTCTTGTTAGTGGAGTTAAAAAATTCATTAAAGACTACGGAAAGAAAAATGGTTACTCTTACATCTACGGAACAGGAGATGCTGCATCAATTTTGTATGCTGAAGAGAAATACGATATCACAAAAGATATTGTAAAAGCATTAAACGACAAATACAAAGCAGAGCCAAAAGCAGATGCAAAACCAGCAGCTGAAACAAAAGAAGGCGAAGCTAAAAAATAAAAACTACCAAACTAACTAAATTACTGAAAACCTAAATCCACTGCGATTTAGGTTTTTTCTTTTTATAAAAATGCGGTAATTTTATTTTTTAATACAAGCCCAATGCAGAACGTTTCAGAAGCGGCAGCTTACACTTTACAATTCATCAATCAAACTCAAAAATCTATTTTCCTTACGGGAAAAGCAGGTACAGGAAAAACTACGCTTTTACGCGAAATTATCGCAACGACGCACAAAAACACTGTAGTCGTAGCGCCAACTGGAATCGCCGCTTTGAATGCTGGTGGAGTAACAATTCACTCGATGTTTCAGCTTCCGTTTTCTGCGTTCATTCCGTCGTACGATGCAAGTGCGCAATTTACAGAAACGGTAAAGTTTGAAAACAAAGAATCGCTTCGTCGTCATTTCAAAATGAATAACGTCAAGCGAAATGTAATCAAGAACATGGAACTTCTGGTTATTGATGAAGTGAGTATGATGCGTGCCGATTTGTTGGACGCCGTCGATTTCATGATGCAGACCGTTCGAAGAAACACGCATCCTTTCGGTGGAGTTCAAGTTTTGTTCATTGGAGATTTACTTCAGTTGCCGCCCGTTATTCGCGATGAAGAATGGCGAACGTTGAAAAACTACTACCGCGGAAAATTCTTTTTCCATTCTCATGTTCTGCAAACGTATCCGCCAATTTATATCGAATTGTCAAAAATCTATCGTCAGACCGATGATGCTTTTATTTCGGTTTTGAACAATCTTCGAAATAATCAGATCACTCCAGAAGATATAGCCATTCTAAATCAGTATGTTAAGCCTGATTTTGACTTCAAAGAGAACAAAGGATATATCACACTGACAACGCATAATGCCAAAGCAGATTCTATCAACTCACAGTCAATCAATGATTTAGATGGTAAAGAATACGTTTATACGCCATTTGTGGTGGGAGACTTTCCAGAAAAGATCTTTCCTGTCGAAGAAGAACTGAAATTGAAAGTCGGCGCACAAATCATGTTTGTCAAAAACGACTTGTCTTTTGAGAAAAGATATTTCAACGGAAAAATGGGCGTGATCAAATCGCTTTCAGACGAAGAAATCTTTGTTCACTTTCCAGAAGAGAACATGACGCTCGAAGTTGAAAAGTACGAATGGAAAAATATTCGATACAAAGTCAACGAACAAACCAAAGATATCGAAGAAGAGGTTTTGGGAACTTTTGCACATTACCCGATCAAACTCGCTTGGGCAATTACAGTGCACAAAAGCCAAGGTTTAACTTTTGACAAAGCAGCGCTCGATGTATCGCAAGTTTTTCTACCTGGGCAAGCCTATGTAGCACTTTCGCGTTTGCGTTCCTTAAATGGGCTTATTTTGCTTTCTCCGATGCAGATGAATGGTATTTCCAACGACCAAGATGTGATGGATTACGCTTTGAACAGAGCGACGGAAGAAACTTTGAAGAAAGCGCTTCACTTCGAAACCAAAAATTTTATCCACAACTATTTGATAAACAGTTTCAATTGGGGAGAGTTGGCTCAAGAATGGAGAAATCACCGTTTCAGCTATAACGAAAATGCCGCAGGTTCCGAAAAAGCGAAACATGCAGTTTGGGCACACAAGCGAATGGAAATAATGGAGCAGCTTTTGGATCCTTCGCAGAAATTCATTGCGCAACTCAATAAAATTTTCATCAAAGAAACGGTTGATTTGTTTTTTGTGAAAGAAAGGGTAGATGCGGCCTACGATTATTTTTTCAAGCAAATGGACAAGTTGGTAGATGATCTGATTTACAAAATGGCTGAAATTCAAAAATTTAAAAAAGTAAAAGAATTCTACGAAGAGCTTAACTTTTTGGAAGATTTGCAAACGAAAGCGGTTTTGCGATTAATGAAAGCAAAGTTGTTGATCGAAGTTGTGGTTGCTGGCGAAGAAATCAGTAAAGAAAAGCTTACGTCGCCAAATATTAAAAATTATAAAAGCAACAAAGCGGAAAGGATTCGAGACGAGCTTAAAACGACAAATATAGACATTTTTAGAACCGAAGAACCCGTTGTTCGATACAAATCACCTAAGATGGAGAAAAACGAGCTTAAAACGGCTAAAAAAACGACAGTCGAAGAAACATATGAATTGTGGTTGGATAAAAATTCGGTTGAAGATATTGCAAGAATGCGTAAATTAACGGTACAAACGGTCGAAGGGCATTTGGTAAGATTGATTCAATCGAAAAAAATCGAAATCGAAGATGTTTTGCCGTACGATAAGATTTTGGCTTTGAGAGAAGCGTTTCAGTTTTATCAAGAGGAATCTTTGAGTCCTCTGAAAGAAAAATATGGAGATGAATTTACTTGGGACGAACTAAAAATGTTCAAAGCAAGTATTAATTAATTTTCTTTAAACGTCCTACGTGAAACACTGTTTTCTGTTTTTCAAAATTCTAATTACTAACGCATTAAATTATTTTTGATATGAAAACATTTAAAATATTGCTAACAATTTTGGTCTTTTGTTCTTCGCTTTTGAATGCGCAAGATTTGAAACCAGAATATCAAAAGTTTATTTCGAAATTTATTCAGGAAGTAAAAACAGGCGATAAAGAAGCAATTGCAAAACGAATCAAATTTCCCTTTAAGCGAGATTATCCGATTCCTTCGGTTAAGGATAAAGCAGATTTTGTAAAGAGATATAATCAAATTTTTGATAAAGTCTTGATTGAAAAAATAACAAAATCGGATCCGGCAAAAGATTGGTCAGAAGTGGGATGGCGCGGCATCATGCTAAATCGAGGAGATATGTGGATAGATACTGACGGAAGAATTATCAGTATCAATAACCAATCGGAGGAAGAATTGAAACTGAAAAATTCGTTAATCGCAAAGCAGAAAAAAGGTGTAAATGCTTCGCTTTCAAATTTTAAAGAACCTGTTGCAATTCTTGAAACTTCAAAATTCAGAATTAGAATTGATGATTTAGGAAATGACAATTATCGTTACGCTTCATGGTCAATCAAACAGAAAATGACTGACACTCCAGATCTTGTAATCGAAAAAGGAGTTTTTGTTGCAGACGGAACGGGAGGAAATCATTACTACGATTTTAAAAAAGGCAATTTCAAATACAGATGTTATTTTATTGTTTTGGGCGAAAAAGATTCGCCGCCAGCAGTTTTGACGGTTTATCAGTCTGGAAAAGAAATTCTGTCACAAAACGCTAAAATTGTTTCACGATAAACAAAAAGCCCTATTCGTTTAGAATCGGGCTTTTTATATTAAATGGCAGAAAGGGCTTTGTCAAGTTCCTTTTCCTGAGTCATTTGTGTCAGTTTTAATTTTTGAATGGCAACTTCATTTTCCTTAGTTTTTATTTTTTGTTTTTGAAGTTCTTCTTCAGAAATAGAAGTCGTAATGATTTTATTTTCGATTTTCTGATTGGCTATTTCTAGTTTGTCAATTTTATCTTTAGTCGATTTTAGATTGTTTTCGGCCTTGGTAAGATTTTTCTTTTTGGTTTCCAATTCCTTCTGTTCTTTTTTCAGAGCGTCAATTCTATCATCTAGAATTTTATGATTTTCTTTTAGAATTTGCTGCGTTTGAACTTCATTTTTTTTCAATTCAAATTCCTGTAAAGAATCGTTTTGTGTTTGCTGCGCAAAAAAGGATTGGGAATTTAATAGTAAAGCTAAGACTGCTATTTTAATAATTTTGTTCATTGTAAATATTTTTATAGACGAATTTATGCCATGAAATATTCAACGAATGCCACAGAAAAATTTAAGAATGATAGAATAAGACCAAAGTTTGTTTGATGAAAAGATTGCTTCTTGACACAATGGTTTTACGTGGAACATTTTTATTTACAAGATTTTAACCTTTTGAAAAATTTGATAGAACTGTTTTTTGTTTTTGAAAGGCGGCAAATATTTCGATATAAGTGTTTCGCGTGGAACTTGTAATTGCCCCAAAGAATCAATTAGGTTGAGTTTGTTTTTTTTTAGAAAAAGCCAAAAAAAATCCTGCTCTTTCGAACAGGATTATAAAGTAATCTATAGATTTTCGACCAGAATCCAAGCTTGTGGATTTTCGCCTTTTTGTATTTCTTTTTGAGCTTGTTCAGCTTCTTTCATTGTAGCATAACTTCCGTACAAAACAGGAAATAAACCGTGCTTGTTTTCTTTTAGCATTCTAGCTTTGAAACCATCTTTAATTAATTGGTTGTAAGCTTTTCTAGCATTTTGCTCACTTCTAAAAGCTCCTGCCATAATGTGATAAGGCATTGTTGGTTCAACAGTTTCAACAGCAGCAGAATCTACAGAAAGTGTTACAGCTGGAAGCGGACTTTTGATAAAGAAAGTTGCCTCTTGAATCTTGTTTTGCACTTTTTTCTGAACGGCTTGTTCTACAACAAGTGTTTGGTTATCAATTTGATTTTGGTACAAAGGATATCCAATGCTTCCTGTAATTCCAAGTCCTAAAACAAGAATTGCAGCATAACGTAAAAACGGATTTGAAGATTTGCTTTCTTCTTCATTTTCGTATAACAAAACAGCATCTTTTTCTTTTGCTGCGATCTTTTCGATTTTTTTCTCGAAAACCTCTTTTTTCACCATCGGAGAAACAAAAGGGCTTAAGCCAAAAGAAGTTGCCAGATAATTAGTCTGATCGTTTGGTCTGAAAATAACATTGCTTTCAGAGTTTAAACGCAATTCTCCGATATTTTTTAAAAGGATTACGCCTCCTTCTTCCAAAGTTTTTTTCCAATTTAAAACCTCAAAAGCAATAGCACTAACTGCAAAACCGTAAGATGTTTTTTCAGCTTGCGCGATATGATTTGCTAACAAACCGTCGTTATTTTTGATACGACTGTTGAAAGAAATTGTTTTTTTTGGAGGAAAAAACGAATTAGTGCTTTCATTCAGCTGCGCTGAGTGAGTTTCGGTTAAAAATGCACCAAATCCTGGAACCGTTACACACTGATAACGATACAATAACTGTGAGATATATACTTCGATTTTCATAGTAACAAAGTTATGCATCACGTATAGTTATCAAAATTTTATTCACAATTTTTATTAACAATTCAGAATTATTTTTAGACAATTCGTTTTCAATTGTTTAAGTATTTGTTTTTCGTAGTTAAATTTAGTTTAAGAAAAATAAGGTTATATTTTATTAAGAAATTACTTTGTTTTAATGATATTTGCGATTCAAAAAAACGAAATTATTTTTTCTATTTTACATAATGTTTTAAGAATATGACCGATCAGGATTTATTTAGTTTACTTGCCTTATTGAAAGTTGATGGAGTAGGAGATATTTTAGGCAAAAAACTGCTTCATTCTTTTGGATCTGCTTCGGATATTTTTAAAGCCAAAAATTCGCAGTTGGCTGCAGTTGATGGAATTGGATCTGTTTTGTTGAAGAATTTGAAAGACAAGACTATTTTCGAAAAAGCAGATCGTGAATTATCATTCATAAAAAACAATAATATTCAGGTTTCATTTTTTCAAGACGAAAGTTATCCTGAAAGGCTTAAGCATTGTTTTGATGCTCCAATTTTGCTTTTTACAGCGGGAAATATAAATCTTAAAAACAAGAAGATAATCAGTATTGTTGGTACAAGGCAAATTACTTCTTACGGAACAGATTTCTGCAGAAAATTAATTGAAGAAATAGCTCCGTTAGATCCAGTAATTGTTAGCGGTTTTGCTTACGGTGTTGATATTGTAGCGCATCAAGTAGCAATGGATTATAATCTGCAGACTATTGGAGTTTTGGCTCATGGCTTGAATCAGATTTATCCGCGAACGCACAAAAAGTATATGGCAAAAATGGAAGAGAACGGCGGATTTATGACAGAGTTTTGGAGTGATTCGAATCCTGATAAAGAGAAGTTTGTTCGCCGAAATCGAATAGTTGCCGGAATGACAGAAGCAACAATTGTCATTGAATCTGCCGATAAAGGTGGTTCTCTGATTACTGCTAATATGGCCAATGAATACAATCGGGATGTTTTTGCAGTGCCTGGAAGAGTGACTGACAAATACAGTCAAGGTTGTAATAATTTGATTAAAACTCAGAAAGCAAATGTATTAACAAGTGCTGCCGATTTGATTTATATGCTGAATTGGGATATTAAAGAAAAACCAAAAAACATTCAAAAACAGCTTTTTATAGAACTTGAGCCTGAAGAACAAAAGGTTTATGATTTTCTCCAAAAAAACGGAAAGGAATTATTAGACCTCATTGCGATTGAATGTGAAATCCCAATTTTCAAACTGTCAGGAATTCTGATAGGAATGGAACTAAAAGGCGTTATAAGGCCACTTCCTGGAAAACTTTTTGAATCAATTTAACGCAGAAAATCTTATATAACTATTTCCTTGTAAAATGTTTGTACAATCGATACAAAATATAAATCAGCAATAAGCCGAAAATAATATTTAGGACTTGAAATAAATAGGGCGGAACATTATAATCTTCAATATACTTATCCATCTTTTTTGTTTTAAATAATTAATATACTTGAAGTTACAAAAAAATCAAGAAGCGAGAAGAGTTTTTTTGAATAAATGAGTTTTGATTTTGGCTGAAGGTTTTTCGATTAAGTACTTGAAAATAAATCCAGTTATGATGCAAGCTATAAAGCTTATCATTAGTGTGAAGTTGTTTTCTGTATCAATCTTTAATTTTTCTAAAAACAATTGAGTCAAATGAATGATTCCTTTATGCGAAAGATATACAGAGTAGGAAAGTGCTGCAATTTGAGTCGACCAACTTGATTTTAAGTTATATAAAACAGATGATTTTGAAATAGCAGACATTACGATCAAACCAAAAGTAAAAGCTACAACTGTAAAACCGATAATAGAAGCCAATTCTGAAGTTTGATTATTACAAATCCATAATGAAAATCCAATCATGATAAGTCCTGTTAGCAACAATGCATTTCCGTTTGAATCGATAAAATTTCTAATTAAAACAGAAAATTCGTAGCAATAAGCAATCAATATTCCAACAACAAGTGCATCTAATCTTGTATAAGTTGGATAGTAAATTTTCATATACCAAATTTTAAAAAAATACGGAGAATCAAGGTTTGGAGTTATAAAATACTGCCATGAAAAAAACCTCGTTATGATTGATAAAAACAGCAGAAAAAAGAGAAATAAAACAAAATAGTTTAAACCTTTAAATCTCAGAAATAGTAAAAGAATTAATGGAAATAAAAGATAAAATTGTTCTTCTATGCACAATGACCAAGCATGAGAAAAGGTTCCAGAAGTCATTACATTAAGTCCAAGGTTTTGAGTAAAAGTTATAAATTTCCATAACGCAGGTAATGCTTCTCTTTCTCTGAAAACAGGAAATGAAAAGTATAAAATTAATACCACTGCATATGGCGGAATTATTCTGAAGAAACGCTTGATGTAAAATGATTTAACATTGATTTTCCTCCTTTTTTTATTTTCCTCAAAAAGTTGTCTTGAGATTAGAAATCCGCTGAGAACAAAAAACAGATCTACACCCATCCATCCAAATCTGCCATAAATGTCTACCCATTCAGGATGGGAAAACATTCGATAATGATAGATCAAAACCATTATAATGGCTAAAGCTCGCAGATGATCAAGTCCGTTAAATTTTTGAGAAACAGTTTTCATTCGTTTTTTCGGCAAATATGATCATGATTTTGTGAAGATCTAAAGGCATTATTTAGATAACAAATTTTTATTGATAAACAACTTAAAATTGTATTTGAAGTACTTTTTTTGTTGTTCATCATCAATTTAGGTTGTTCATCAATTGAAAATAAATTCTAGTTTCTTATTTTTTATTTTTGAGCTATGATACAAATGAGCTCAAAAGATAGTTTTAGACAAATCCTTATTTTTCAGTTGTTTTTATGGACAGCATTATTTTTAATTGGAGAAGCCCAAATTTATGCAGAATACAAACACCCAATGTTTTCGAGGATAACACCTTATGATTTCTGTCATTTGATATTTCAAATTTTTGGCGCGAATTTTATTTATTATGTTCTGATAAAAAAGATGTTCTATAAAAAGCAATATTTTTTATTCGCTTTTTCTTTTGTTTTGAGTTTGTATGTCATATCGGTCTTAAATAGAATTTTTACAATCTATATCGCAGAACCTTTTTTTATCAACGTGCCTCAAGATGATCTTTTAAGTATTTTAACAGATCTTAATTATCTTTTATGTTACTACATGATTCCAATTATTTCTGCATCATTTATTTTTGTTTCGGTCATGTTTATGCTTGATTTAAGAAACGAAAAACAATTTTCTACAGAGTTACTCAGACAAAAGGCAGAACTTGAATTAAAAGCGCTAAAAACGCAGTTAAAACCACATTTTTTATTCAATACACTTAATAACATTTATTCGTTGTCTATTATTGATCCCGAAAAAACATCAGAATCTATTAGTCGCCTCTCAAACATATTGGATTATATTCTTTATAAAGGCCAAATTAAATTGATAAAAATTGATGAAGAAATGAAGGTGATAAATGATTATATTGAGTTGGAAAAAATAAGATATGATGAGAGATTGCAATTAAAAATAGCAGAAAAGATTGGTTCTCAAAATCTGGTGCCTCCACTATTGTTTTTATCTTTGGTTGAAAATGCTTTTAAACATGGCGCAGGCAATATTCTAGGAGAAATTTATATTGCTATTTCTGTTGAAACTGACTTAGAAAAATCAACTTTTAGAATTAAGAATTCTTTTATTCCAAAAGAAAATATTGAAGATTCAGGATTAGGTTTAAAAATTATTCAAGAACAACTAAACATCATTTATGATGACCGAGCTTCCTGCATTATTCAAAATGAAAATAACCGTTTTAGTGTCGAAATAATTGTTCCAGCAAATGAAAATTGATTGTATTATTGTTGATGATGAACCGCTTGCAATAAAGCTTTTAGAAAATCATATTTCTAAAATCGATGACTTGCGTTTGGTTGGAACTGCCAGAAATGCATTGGAAGCTTATAAATTGATAAAATCAAGGCAAGTGGATTTGCTTTTTTTAGATATTCAAATGCCGAATTTAAACGGAATTGATTTTCTAAAATCATTGCAAAATAGACCTAAAACGATTTTTACAACGGCATATAGAGAGTTTGCTATTGAAGGTTTTGAACTAGAAGCAGTAGATTATATTCTTAAACCAATTATTTTTGAACGCTTTTTTAAGGCTGTAGAGCGAGTTTTACGCCAAAATCCTGAACCTGAAGAAAAACAAGACGATTTCATAATGTTGAAATCAAAAGGACTTCAATATAAAATTTTATTAAAAATGATTTTATTTGTTGAAAGTCAAGGAAATGACGTAAAAGTAGTTTTAAAAGAAGGAAAACCGATTGTTGCAAAATATAAAATTAGTGATCTTGAAACTTCTTTAGAATCTAAAGGATTTTTGCGTGTTCACCGTTCTTTTTTAATCAATTTGAAAGAGGTAAAAGCTTTTGGAAATGCCGAAATAATGATTGACAGTTTTACTATTCCAATTGGGCGAAGTTATAAAGAAGACTACGAAATCTTTAGAAAGGATTTTAAAAACGCTGTGAAATAAAAAACGCGACAAACTTCAATTTGTCGCGTTTGAAATGTTTATTATTTTTGGAAACCTAATACTTCTCTAACTTTCGCTAAAACACCATCAGCAATAACAGAAGCTTTTGAAGCACCTTTTTTCAATAAAGCGTCTACTTCTTCTAAGTTGTTGATGTAGTAATTATATCTCTCTCTTTCCGTTTTAAATTTCTCTGTAATCAATTCAAACAAAGCTTGTTTTGCGTGACCGTACCCATAATTTCCACCCAGATAATTAGCTCTCATTTCTGCGATTTGCTCTTCTGTTCCTAGCAAAGAATAAATTGCAAAAGCATTACAAGTATCAGGATTTTTTGGAGCTTCAAGCGGAGTACTATCTGTTTCAATACTCATCACTTGCTTGCGCAAAGTCTTATCATCCAAGAAAATGTTGATAATGTTGTTGGCAGATTTACTCATTTTTCCTCCGTTTGTTCCTGGAATAAGCATAATATCTTCACGAACTTTTACCTCAGGAATTACAAAAGTTTCTCCCATTTGGTGATTGAATCGAGAAGCGACATCACGTGTAATTTCTAAATGTTGCATTTGATCTTTTCCAACAGGAACAAATTCAGCGTCATATAATAAAATATCCGCCGCCATTAACATCGGATATGTGAATAGTCCTGCGTTAACGTCATCTAAACGATCTGCTTTATCTTTGAAAGAATGTGCTAATGTCAATCTTTGAAAAGGAAAAAAACAACTCAAATACCAAGTCAATTCTGTAGTTTGAGCTACGTCAGATTGTCTGTAGAAAGTAACTTTTTCAGGATTTAAACCACAAGCAAGCCAAGCTGCAGCTGTGCTATACGTGTTTTCTCTTAAAGTTTTTCCGTCTTTAATTTGAGTGATTGAATGCAAATCGGCAATAAACAAGTAAGATTCATTTGCTGGATCGTTTGATAACTCGATTGCCGGAATAATTGCTCCTAATAAATTTCCTAAATGCGGTGTTCCTGTACTTTGAACACCAGTAAGTATTTTTGCCATTCTCGTTTTTTTCTGAATTGCAAATGTCGGAATGTTTTTCTTAACGGCAAAGCTCGTAAAGATTTAAGCTTATTTTGTCGATTTTGTTACGCAGAGATCGCAGAAATTTTTTGTTTTTTTGTGATGTAACGCAGAGCGCGCGGAGGTTTTTCGCCAAGTTCGCTGAGATTTTTGAGTTTTTTTGGAATGTCGCCGAGCTGTTGTCTTTAGTTACAGATTATTTGCTACTCTTCTTATTCCGTTTTTTGAAAGTGCTTCGTTGAAGTTTATTATTAAACCGAGTTTGTAGTTTCCTAGTTTCAAATAAGTTAAAGTTTGTGCAAGATGATTTACTGTTAATGCTTCAACTGTTTTAATTTCAATTACAAATTTGTTTTCAACTAGTAAATCAATTCGATAGCCGCAATCTAGTTTGATTTCTTCGAAGACTAAAGGCATGGATTTTTCTTTTTCCACGTGAAAACCTAGCTGCTTGATTTTATAAAACAAACATTCTTTGTAAACATTTTCCAATAAACCTGGCCCAAGTTTTCTATGAATCTGGATTGCAAGCCCAATTACAATCGTCGAAATTTCATTTTCAGTCATTTTTTAATTTTAACACAGAATTTCGTATAAAAGTAATTGTTTTAACGCAAAGTTTGCTGAGTTTTTTCGCAAAGTTTAAAAGAATAAACTTAGTGAACTCATGCAAAGCATTTTCTCAAAAAATTTAGCGCACTCTGCGAAATCCTCTGTGCCCTCTGCGTTACGAAAAAACATTAAAATTTAAAAGTTAAGCTTAGCGAACTCATGCAAAGCATTTTCTCAAAAAATTTAGCGCACTCTGCGAAATCCTCTGTGCCCTCTGCGTTACAAAAAAACAGTAAAATTTAAAAGTTAAGCTTAGCGAACTCATGCAAAGCATTTCCTCAAAAAACTCTGCGACTCTGCGAAACCCTCCGTGTTCTCTGCGTAATGAAAAATCCAAATAGTATTTAAAACATCAGATAAAAATTATTTGAGTAGAATTGATTTCTCTTTCTTACTTTTGAAACTATGAAAATATTTAAAATTGCTTTTTGGATTCTTTGGCGTATTTGGTTTTACATTTTGATGGCAATTCCAATACTTATCATGTTGCCATTTCTATTAATTTCTATTATCTCAGAAAAGGGTTACCCTTATTTTTTTAAAATGGCTCGAATTTGGTCTAAATTCATCCTTTTCGGAATGGGCTTTTATTATACCGTAAAACGCGAACAGAAGCTCATTAAAGGCAAAAGTTACATGATAGTAGCCAATCATACCTCTATGACCGATATTATGCTTACGTTGGCTCTAATTAAAAATCCTTTTGTTTTTGTTGGAAAAAAGGAGCTAGTAAAAATTCCACTTTTTGGATTTTTCTATAAGAGAACTTGTATTTTGGTTGACAGAAGTTCTTCAAAAAGTAAAAATGAAGTTTTTAAAAGAGCTCAAAGCAGATTAAATCAAGGGTTAAGTATTTGCATTTTTCCAGAAGGGGGAGTTCCAGATGACGAGAGCATTTTGTTAGACGAGTTTAAAGACGGTGCATTCAGATTGGCTATCGATCATCAGATTCCGATTGTGCCAATTGTTTATCCAGATAGTAAAGAACGTTTTTCGTATACCTTTTTGAGCGGAAGTCCAGGAAGAATGCGTGCACGAATTTTACCTTTCGTAGAAACAAAAGGATTAACAAGTGATAACAGAAAAGAATTGAGAGACCAAGTTAGAGATATGATTTACAATGGTTTAATAGATTTTCAGAAATAATAACCATAAAAACATTATGTAAAATACAAAAGCCGGTAGACTGATTAAATCTACCGGCTTTTCTTTGAATTAAAAACCCCCTATTTTTATTCAAAAGTTTATTATCTGTGAATTATCTTTTCTGAAATAAAACGCAATACTTTTTTAAATTTTAATTTGGTTTTTCTTCGGTTTTTATTGTACAACAATTCTATTTTTTCTTTCATGGTTAAAATATTAATGGTTGATAATAAATAGTTTAGCTAATAACTCAAGTTAACATCATATTATTGTAGATGAAGAAAAACAAAAAAGGTTGCGTGGAAAATTAAAAAAATAAAAATTTGATAAAACCCGTCAGATGAAGAAAACTAACGGGCTTTTACTCAAATAACCAACCAAAGTAAATTCTAAAAAAAATTCCAATATTGATATATGGCAGTATCAATCATAAACTGTCTTTTTTTTATTAGATGAAGGTTTGCTAAAAAGGTTGCGTCAAAAAAAAAATTTTTTGGAAACAAAAAAACCGAGAGATCGCAAAAATCTTCTCGGTTTTTAATAGTCTTGTTACGACTTATTGTTTATGCGTTTGCCAATTCTTTCATGTGTTCTTTAATTTTAACTTCCAGTTCTTCAGCAAGTTCTGGATTATCTTTAATTAAAGTTTTAACAGCATCACGACCTTGACCTAATTTTGTGTCGCCGTAGCTAAACCAAGATCCTGCTTTTTTAACGATGTCAAATTCAACAGCTAAGTCTAAGATTTCACCTGTTTTAGAAACTCCTTCTCCGTACATAATGTCGAATTCGGCAGTTTTGAAAGGTGGTGCCACTTTGTTTTTAACAATTTTAACTTTAGTTCTGTTACCAATTACGTTTTCTCCATCTTTGATTTGAGCAGAACGACGAATATCTAAACGTACAGAAGCGTAAAATTTAAGTGCGTTACCTCCAGTTGTAGTTTCTGGATTTCCGAACATAACACCGATTTTTTCACGAAGCTGGTTGATAAAGAAAACAGTACAATTTGTTTTACTGATAGTTCCAGTAAGTTTTCTTAAAGCTTGAGACATCAAACGTGCGTGAAGACCCATTTTAGAATCTCCCATTTCACCTTCAATTTCGCTTTTCGGAGTTAAAGCCGCAACAGAGTCAATTACAACAATATCAATAGCTCCAGAACGGATTAAGTTTTCAGCAATTTCTAATGCTTGCTCTCCGTTATCTGGTTGAGAAATGATTAAGTTCTCGATATCAACATTTAATTTTTCAGCATAATTTCTATCAAATGCGTGCTCGGCATCTATAAAGGCAGCAATACCTCCAGCTTTTTGAGCCTCAGCAATAGCGTGAAGCGTCAAAGTTGTTTTACCAGAAGATTCTGGACCATATATTTCGATAATTCTTCCTTTTGGATATCCATTAACACCAAGCGCTAAGTCAACACCTAATGAGCCAGAAGAAATCGTTTCTACTTCTACAATGGCTCTGTCGCCCATTTTCATTACGGTTCCTTTTCCGTAGGTTTTGTCAAGTTTATCAAGCGTTAATTGTAGTGCTTTTAATTTGGCTTCTTTCTCTGAACTCATTTTTTTCTAAATATCTAAATTATTGTTTTGTCTTACCGGATAAAAATAAGAAAATTCTTCTATGTTTTATTGATCTTTATTTTCAATTTGTAAAATTACTTCTTTTTCTGAAGTTTGATTGTTCCAATTTGTCACAAATTTGATCTATAAAAATAAAGCCTTTAATTCTGTAGCGTCAGAAGGTTTTATTTTGCCAGCAAGCAGTAAACTCAATTGTTTACGACGAAGTGCGGCATCAAAACGTTGAATTTCTAGTTCTGTTTCTGGAATAATTGCAGGCACTTCAACAGGTCTTCCGGTGTCGTCAACGGCAACGAAAGTGTAGATTGCTTCGTTGGCTTTTGTTCTATTTCCAGATTCGCGGTCTTCTACCCAAACGTCGATAAAAACTTCCATCGAACTTTTGAAAGATCTAGAAACTTTTGCCTCTACGGTTACAACGCTTCCAAGCGAAATTGCTCTATTGAAAGCAACGTGATTTACAGAAGCCGTTACTACAATTCGGCGCGAATGTCTGCGAGCTGCAATACTTGCGGCGCGATCCATTCTGGCTAATAATTCACCACCAAATAGATTGTTTAAAGGATTTGTTTCGCTCGGTAAAACTAAATCAGTTAAAATAGTTAGAGATTCTGAAGGATGTTTTGGATTCATTTTTTTAATCTAAAAATTTAAAAATTGTACTGGTTAATTTAACCAATAAACAGCCATAACGGCTGGTATAAAATATATAACAATGGTTCTCGCACCATCGTAATCTTTTGCAAGTCTTTGTCCGAAAAGCATCATTAACAAACAGATACATGAAAAGATAGCTCCGTAAAAACCGAATTCTCTTCCGTTATTTGTGAATAATTGAATGCATCCAACAACACACAAGATTCCAGAAATTAATTCTAAAATTAGTAAATGCATTAGAGCTAGCGGAACTTGATTTTTCAGTGGAGTTTTGGCAAAATGTTCTTTAAGCCAAGCAACATTATCTTTCCAGTAAAAAATTTTTTCGTAACCCGATTGTAAAAAAGTTAAAGCTAGAAAAGCTAAAAGCAGAATTGAGGCAACATTGTTCATTATGAATTATTTTTTATGAATTAAACGAGTCAATTTTATTGATAAATCGGTGAGGATTATTTTCGCATTTCCATTTCTTTCAATATGATACATAGCATCTGAAAGTTCTTTGAATATTTCGTGAATGTTATTTCCGTTTACGAAAGGAGCAAAATTCTCCAACTTAAATTTATCGACTTTCGGTTCGATGTAAACCAAACTTTGCGCTTGATAGTTTAACATTAAGGCTTGTCGGAACATTTCGATACAATACTGAATAAATTTTTTCTGGCTTTCGCGTCCCAATGTTGCAATCTGTTCGCTCCAAGAAATTAAATCCTGAATCGCTGCTGCATTTCCTTTTGCTCTAAAAGCCGCACGAACCCAATTGACAAACCATTGTTCGAATGGAAGATCGTCATCGTCTTCTTTTAACAAATGAAGTGCTTTGTTAAAATTTCCTTGCGCTTGATGCGCAATTTTTTTAGCAAGATTCGAATCTATATTTTCTTTTGCAACTAAAGCTTCTGCGATTACTTTTTCCGGAAGTCCGTTAAAGTGAATTACCTGGCAGCGTGAACGTATAGTTTGGATAATATCTTCTTCGTTTTCAGAAATCAGAATAAACATAGTTTTATCTGATGGTTCTTCTAAAAGTTTTAGGAGTTTGTTAGAAGCGGCGATGTTCATTTTATCGGCCATCCAGATAATCATGATTTTATAGCCGCCTTCGTAAGATTTTAGCGAAAGCGATTTTAAAACTTCCTGCGCATCTTCAACACGAATTTCTCCTTGTTTGTTTTGAACACCCAAAATTTTATACCAATCGAATAAACCTCCATAGGGCATTTCTTGAATAAAACTGCGCCAATCCTGAATAAAATCTAAACTCTTGGGTTTTGTTTTTACGTCTTCGGTGGTAACAGTTGGATAAATAAAATGGAGATCGGGATGAGATATGTTATCAAACTTTAGATTGCAAGAATCATTTCCGTTTGAATTTTCGTCACCAGTATTGCTGCACAAAATATATTGGGCATAAGCAATGGCGGTTATTAATGTACCACTTCCTTCCGGACCAACGAATAATTGTGCATGGGGAATTCTACCAGAAGCAGCACTTTTTATCAAGTGGCTTTTGATATAATCTTGACCTAAAATTTGAGAAAATTGCATTGGGCAAAGATAGAAGAAAATGTGTAGTCAAAAATTTTAGAGATAAGATTATTTCGAAACTGTAATTTTCAAATTTTGTAACGAAGTCTTAGAGCATTTTTCGAAATTTTTTTGGAGCATTTTCGACAGATTTTTGTTAATAAATATCTTCAAGTTAGTAAATATCAAGATGTTTTTGTTAATATTTTTTTCCGAAAAACGTCAAACGAAGGTTTTTTTTGGTTATTTATAGAGTTAAAATCTTATTTTTTATAGTTAATATCTTACGGTTTTTTAATTAACATTTTTAACAAAAAGCCCGTTAAAACGCACATTTTCTCGACATAAGACTGATTTTTAAGGTTTTTTTAAGGAAATTTTTTGAAAAAAAAATGAGTTCGAGTTGTAATTTAAGTTAATTTATATATTTTTGTTTTTATCAACAACCAATTATAAAATAAGAATCTATGAAAGGGAAAATTATTCTATTTAGTGCTTTTTTTATCTTAACTACTGCGGCTGCTTCAGCACAAGCTAAAAACGCACCAAGAAGTATTATTAGTACAACTGCTCTTATCCGAAAATACCATGATCAAAAAGAATTGAGTGGTATGCAAAAGGGTGAACTTTTGGAATTATACATCGAGCGTATTAAAGTATTAGTTAAAACTCTCCCTTACATTGCTTTGGTTACTAAACCAGGTGTTACTATGGCAGACTTAGGTATTCCAGACGATAACGAACACAAAAAAGTTTTAGATGCTCAGGCAGTTGGTACAACAACTTTCTTGGATACTACGGTAGATTTTCAAAGAAAAATGATGCCTTACTCTGATAAAGGAAATCTAATCGCTGCAATCTTATTCTACGAAAGTACATTGAAATCATTACACGAGTTCAACGATTTGAACGAAATGTAATAAAGCATTTTTTAAGATCTTTTTTGAGAAAGTCTAAGTGAATACCAGCTAGGCATTCTTAAAAAACAAAATAAAAAAACAACTCATTCTCGAGGAGCCTGAAAAATTTCAGTAAACTCGAGAGGAGTTTTTGTATTTACGCATACCCAAATTTATTATTAACCGTAATACCCCCCTTATCATGAAAAAAATTACTCAATTAATCTGCGTTCTTTTGACAGTGGCGAGTATGAATGCTCAACAAGAGAAAGGAATTATGGGCTACACCAATTGGTTAAACAACTGGACAGAGTTTAAGCCTAATAAAGTTGACTATGGAGAAGCAAACCAAATTTTGGCAGGAAATATTTCTGTTAATACCAAATTGCTAAAAAGAAATATCTACGTTTTACAAGGAAACGTTTATGTTACAAACAATGCTGTTTTAACAATCGAACCAGGAACTGTAATTATTGGTGATTTCGAAACTAAAGGAACATTGGTAGTTACAAAAGGTGCTCAATTAGTAGCTGATGGTTTAGAAACAGATCCAATCGTTTTTACTTCAAACCGCAGTATGAAAAAAGCTGGTGATTGGGGTGGAATTGTAATTCTTGGAGATGCACCAATTAACAAATTCGGAAATGTAGGTTCTTACAACCTTGACCTTGATCCTGCAATGACTACTTACGGTGGAGACAATGTGGCTTCAAACTCAGGAATCATGAGATTCGTAAGAATTGAATTTGCTGGTAAAAAAGTAAAAGGTGCTGATACTTTCAACGGTTTGACTCTTGCTGGTGTTGGAAGTAAAACAGTTCTTGAAAACATTATGGTAAGTTATGCTGGTGGAGATTCTTTCGGAATCTTAGGTGGTGACTTAAATGCTACAAAATTCGTATCTTATAAATCAGTTAACGACGACTTCAAATTTTCTCAAGGAGTTCAATGTCGTTTCTTCAACTCTTTAGCAGTTAGATCTTCTTACTTCTCTAGTACTAAAGATGGATCTCGTTGTATGGAGGTTAAATCTTATGAGAAGAAAAGTGAAACAGATTTCACTAAAAAACAAACTTTAGTTGTTGCTAGTAATATTACAATGGTTAACGACAGTGAAAATATTAAAGCTGACATTCAAGCAGGTTTAGTAAAAGAAGCTGTTTACGTAGCAGAAAATGCTTCTCTTGAAATGAAAAGAAGTGTAATCTCTGGATTTAACCCTGCTGTATTATTAGATAGCAAAACTGAAATCAATGATGCCAACCTTAAAAAAATCAAATTTGAGGAAATGTATTTCAACTTATGTAATGGAAACATCTTTACAGAATACAATTCTAACAACGAAGATTTAGAGAGCTGGTATGGAAACAGTGTTTTCTTTAACGTTTACTCACAAAGTGATAACAAAGAAACATTCATTGACATCTTCAATCCTAAAAAACCAGATTTCAGATTACAATTAGGAAAAATCACAGCTTCTAGCGGTAATAGATAAATAGTTTCGATTTTTATTTCCCACGCGTAAATTTTATTAATTAAGTCCCCAGACACAATTTATGTATCGTCTTACGGGCCCAAATAAAGATCAAGACATAATGGTATCTACGAAAAAATATTTTTTATATATAATATTTTTGGTTTCGCCTATATCGTTAACTCTATATGCACAGAATACAGCAGAAAAACCTACTAAGGCTGCTGATTCTGAGTGTGGATTAACTTTGGCTTTTAACAACCAAAACAACAATACTAATGCTGTCGATAACGGCGGTTTAAATCAGTTTATAGTAGGGATGTCCACCCCCAAGGACAGCCTTACTATAGCGGCTGAGTCAAATACTGTATCAAACGATTGTGAAGAGATTTCATCAGTTGCAGCTACTTCAATTCTAGCAAAAGAAGTAATTGAAAACTACAAATATGATTTCTCAGAAACATTCATAGATATTTTGTTTTTTGAGCGTATAGATCTAGCAAGAACACGCACTATATGATTCAAAAAATTACTTTATCTTTTTTTAAAGTTTTACTATTATTCAGCATAATCTTTTTTACTGAATCGAGTACTTATGCGCAATCATCAATATCTCCGCAACAATTACCTTTTAGAGATATTTGTGCTGGAGATATTGTTAATGGCGCTAAATACAATGAATATGTAGCAACTTTTTCGTATTTAAATTTTGCTTCAAATATTACTTTTTCTGTTCAATTGTCTGATGAGTTTGGTAGCTTTACCAATCCGACGGCTACTACTACTCTTGATGTTATTCAATTATCAGCTACAGAGCAAACAATTAAATTCGCAATTCCTACGACAATAAAAGGTTCTAATACTTACAGTTTAAGAATCGTAAGTAGTAATGGGATTAATAGTCCTAGAGCACAAAATTTTTCTGGGTCTTACTCTTTTTCAGTCTACTATAAAGAATATGTATCTTCGTTTTTAATAAATCAAAATAGAAATACTGCTACTTTCTGTTCTGGAGGTACTTTTACTTTGTCAGTTGATAATCTAACTCCTGAAGTACCAGATTCATCACCTGCAAACTATCCAAATATTAAATACAAATGGTACAAGGATGATGTTCTAATTTCAGGACAAAGTGCATCTTCTTTAGTAGTAAATGCGGCTGGTGTTTATTATGCAGAACTTGATTATGGCCAATGTTCTAATGTGAATTTTAGTTCAAACAGAGTTACTGTTTCTTCATCATCTTCTGGATCTGCGATTACAATAAACTCATCTTTAGGAAATCCTTTTTGTGCAAGTGGTTCGGGAACGATTTTAACAGCTACATCAGGTAACGCCTATCAATGGAAAAAAGACGGCACAGCTATCGCTGGAGCTACTAATCGTACTTATAGTACTAACGAGTCTGGTCTTTATTCTGTTGACGTTGATTTTGGTGGTTGTATAGCTACAGGAAGTATCGATTTGAAAAGTAATAGCTTCAATGCAAGTATAGACGCTCAAGACGGATACAAATTAAGCGAAGGAGAGACAATAACAGTTACTATAACTACAGATGCTACAAATGCAACTTATGAGTGGTATTTGAACGATAATTTAATTCCTAATGAAACATCTCAATCTTATGTGGTAGCTGTTAAAGGTAATTATAAAGTAAAAATTGCTCAGGCATCTGGTTGTGTTGCTAGTAAAGAATTTTCATTTAGAATTAATGGTGATTCTGGACCATCAAGCGTTATTCCGAACATTATTAAGTTAAGCGGAACGAATCCTTATTGGAATATTCCAGATGAATATAAAAATGCAAATACTAAGGTAATGATCATTAGTTCAAACGGAGATATGGTTTTGGATGTAGTGAATTACCAAGGCGATTGGCCTCAAAACAATATAGATTTTAAGAATGTAAATCCCGTTTATTACTATGTCATTCAGTCCGACACAGGTGAAAAAAAAGGATCAATAACTGTTATAAAATAATATGAAGAAACTTTTACTATTCATCACTTTATTTTACGGTTTATCAAATGTACTCTATTCTCAAAGCGCTAGCGAGGATGGAGTTGTTTCGTTTTCATTACCTATCAGAAATTCTTTAAAGTTTAATAGATATTTAATTAACCCAACATTCAGTTTTGTTAGAGAATCAAATCCTTATGTAAGTTTCTATAACAAAAGACAATGGGTTCAATTTGAGAATAACCCACAAACATATTTGGCCAATTATTCAGGACGTTTTAGAGAAAACGAAGCATTTGCTGTTGGTCTATTTCAACAAAATTATGGTCTTATGACTGTTTTTGGCGGAGTTGCCAATTTCGCTCATAATATCGTTCTTGAGGAAGATAGTAACTTGACTTTCGGTTTAAATGCAGGTATTTATCAAAGCGGTCTTAATACAGGAAAAATCATATCTGATGATACAACTATTTTAAGTGGCGACTTTCCAAAAAGTACTCTTTTAACTGTAAATCCTGGAATTAATTACGGTACTGCGTTTTTAGATTTCGGATTGGCTATTAACAATTTAGTGCTTTATAATTTTGGATCTGGAATGGTAAAAGATGATCCGGAAAGAGCAATTCAATTGCACGCCATGTACACTGGATATATTGACAGTTATGGATTTTTTGACAGAAGTAAATTTTCTGGACTTGTTAGAACAGAAATTAAAAAAGATAAAACAGTTATTTCAGGTCTAGGAATGCTAGCACTTCAACAAGGAGTTTGGGCACAATTAGGCTATAATACATTATACGGTGTTTCTGCAGGACTTGGGGTTAATATTTCTCCAAGTATTGCTATTGAATACAACTACGAAAGAGGAATGGGTAATTTCTCTAATCTAGGTGGTTCTCATGAGTTTGCAATTGCTTACAAATTCAAAAATAGAAATTACTATTATGGAGATGACGATGAAGGTTCATTAATTGATCCTTCAAAACCAAAACCAGTTCCAGCTAAGAAAAATACAGAGGCAACTCAGGTTAACAGAGCTGAAATTGCAGAGAAGAACAGATTGGCAGCTGAAGCAAAAGCACAAGCAGATGCTGAAGCAAAACAAGCAAGATTGGCGGCAGCTGAGAAAGTTAAAGCAGACGCTGAAGCTGCAGCAAAAGCAAAATTAGAAGCAGACAATAAAGCTAAAGCAGATGCTGAAGCTGTTAAAATAAGATTAGCTGCAGAGGCAAAAGCAAAAGCAGATGCCGCAGCCGCTGCGAGAGCACAAACTGTAACAGCAAATAGAGCTGTTGCTACAACACAAAAAACACAAGCTCAATTGGCTGCTGACAAAGCAAGAGCCGATGCAGAAGAGCGTAGATTAAAATTAGCTGCAGATAACAAAGCAAGAGTAGATGCTGCGGCAGCTGCAAGAGCACAAGCAGTAGCGAATAAGCCGACAGCAACGGCAGCACAGAAAACACAAGCTCAGCTTGCTGCAGATAAAGCAAAAGCCGATGCAGAGGCGATGAAATTGAAATTGGCAGCAGATGCAAAAGCAAAAGCTGATGCAGAAGCGGCGGCTAAGGCAAAAGCTGAAGCTGCAAAACCAGCTCCAGCAACGCAAAAAACAGCTGCACAATTAGCTGCTGATAAAGCACAAGCTGACGCAGAAGCAATGAAATTGAAATTGGCAGCAGATGCAAAAGCGAAAGCTGATGCAGAAGCAGCTGCTAAAGCAAAAGCTGAAGCTGCAAAAGTAGCTGCTCCAGCACCACAGAAAACAGCTGCACAATTGGCTGCTGATAAAGCAAGAGCCGATGCAGAAGCTGCAGCAAAAGCGAGATTAGCCGCTGCTGAAAAAGTAAAAGCTGATGCTGAAGCTGCGAGACAAGCTAGATTGGCAGCAGCAGAAAAAGCTAAGGCTGATGCAGAGGCTGCAAGATTAAAATTAATTGCAGACAATAAAGCGAAAGCAGATGCTGCAGAAGCAAAACGTAAAGCAGACGCCAAAGCAAAAGCAGAAGCGGCAGATATGCAGTCAATATTAGCAGCAGACGCTAAAGCAAAAGCAGATTCAGATGCATTACAGGCACGATTAGCGGCAGAGGCAAAAGCAAAAGCAGCAGCAGAAGCTAAGACTAAATCTTCTATCGATGCTGCAAATAGAGCAAAAGCGGCAGCAGATTTAAAAGCAAAACTTGCTGAAGAAGCTGCTCTTAAAGAAAAAGCAGCGGCAGAGGCAAAAGCCAAAGCAGATGAAGAGGCTAGACAAGCACTTATAGCTGCCGAAGCAAAAGCAAAAGCTGATGCAGAAGCACTGAAAATAAAACAAGCTGAAGAAGCGCGACAAGCACAATTAGATGCTGAAGCAAAAGCAAAAGCCGATGCAGAAGCACTTCAAGCTAAATTGGTTGCAGATGCAAAAGCGAAAGCTGATGCAGAAGCTGCAGCAAAAGCAAAATTAGAAGCTGATGCTAAAGCAAAAGCCGACGCCGAAGCAGAAAAAGCTAGATTGGCAGCAGAAGCAAAAGCACAAGCTGATGCAGAAGCAGAGAAGGCAAGATTAGCAGCAGACGCTAAAGCAAAAGCAGATATGGAAGCTTTACAAGCTAAACTAATTGCTGATGCTAGAGTGAAGGCAGATGCAGAAGCTACAGCAAAAGCAAAAGCTGAAGCAGAAGCAAAAAAATTACAAGAGGAAGAAGATGCACGTCAAGCGAAATTGGCAGCAGACGCAAAAGCAAAAGCTGATGCAGAAGCAGAGAAAGCAAGAGTAGCAGCAGAAGCAAAAGCAAAAGCTGACGCCGAAGCAGAAAAAGCAAGATTAGCAGCGGAAGCAAAAGCAAAAGCTGATGCGGAAGCATTACAGGCTAAACAAGCTGCAGAGGAAAAAGCTAGAGTAGAAGAAGAAGCTCGTCAAGCGAAATTGGCTGCTGATGCTAAAGCAAAAGCAGACGCAGAAGCTCTTCAAGCGAAACTAGCTGCCGACGCAAAAGCAAAAGCCGATGCAGAAGCATTACAAGCTAAACAAGTTGCTGAAGAGAAAGCTAGAGTAGAAGAAGAAGCTCGTCAGGCGAAATTGGCTGCGGACGCAAAAGCAAAAGCCGATGCAGAAGCTCTTCAAGCCAAACTAGCTGCAGATGCAAAAGCAAAAGCCGATGCAGAAGCATTACAAGCTAAACAAGTTGCTGAAGAGAAAGCTAGAGTAGAAGAAGAAGCTCGTCAGGCGAAATTAGCTGCCGACGCAAAAGCAAAAGCAGATGCAGAAGCACTTCAAGCGAAACTTGCTGCAGATGCTAAAGCAAAAGCAGATATGGAAGCTCTTCAAGCTAAATTACTAGCAGATGCAAAAGTAAAAGCCGATGCAGAAGCAACAGCCAAAGCGAAGGCAGAAGCAGAAGCTAAAAAATTACAAGAAGAGGAAGATGCACGTCAAGCTAAATTGGCAGCAGATGCAAAAGCAAAAGCCGATGCAGAGGCATTAAAAGCTCAACAAGCTGCTGAAGAAAAAGCGAGAGTAGAAGAACAAGCTCGTCAAGCAAAATTAGCGGCAGATGCAAAAGCGAAAGCAGATGCAGAAGCACTTCAAGCGAAACTTGCTGCAGATGCAAAAGCAAAGGCAGATATGGAAGCTCTTCAAGCTAAACTTCTAGCAGATGCAAAAGCAAAAGCTGATGCAGAAGCAACAGAAAAATTAAAAGCTGAAGAAGAAAGCAGATTGTTAAGAGAAGAAGAGGAGCGCCAGGCAAAATTAGCAGCTGATAAAGCTAAGGCAGATGCAGCAGCGGCAGCATTAGCAGCGAAAGCGAAAGATGATACTGGAAAAGCTATTGAAAACTTAACTCAGTCTGTTGAAAGCACAAGTAAAATACAAACCGATTTATTAGATCAGTTTAAAGCGACTGTTGCAAATAAGCAAAAAGACTTGAACGATTTAAAAGAAGAGAATGACTTAAGTGAAAAGGGTATTTATAAAGAGCCAAAACCATTCAAGAGTGTAGCGGCAGAAAACAGTCAGATTGAAGCATTGAAAGTTCAGATTGCTGATGCAAATACGAGCATGAAGAATGAGATTGCGAAATTGACAAATCTTTATAACGACAGGCTTAAAAAGTTCCCGAAAGATGATCCTTTGAATAAAGCTTATCTTGAAAAGATAAACGAATTGAAAGCGGCTCAGCTAAAAATGGAAAGAGAAGGAGCAGCTTTAATTGCCGATTTAGAGCGTATTAAAACAGAGACTGAAATTGAGCGTAAACGTAGAATTAAACGTGCAGCTTATGAAAATGATGAAGGAAGATATGCACAAGACGTTGCCGCTCTTAAACGAATAAAAGAGACAACTAAAGTAAGTAACACGCCATTAAAAGCAAATGATTTTGATTTTGGTGAAGAGCAGTCAAATATGCAGATTATTAAAAATATTAAAAACTCAGAAAGTGGATATTACTTGATTCTTGCAGTACACAACAGTGTTGAGAAACGAGATGATTTTTTAACTAAAGCAGTAGCTGCAGGACTTACAGATGTGAATTTCTTTTATAATGTGACAACAAGTAAATATTACATCTATTATGAAAAATTCGACGGTTTACAAGAAGCGACAAAGGCATTGGAAGCAAAAGGTAACAAGCCATACAACGGTAGAATGGCTGTCGTAAAAGTTGAGAATTAGTAAAAGCACTAGTCTCTCTTAAAATGGGAAGAGAGACTTTGAAATAAATGTTATCAAACACAAATTTTTTTATTCACTAATGCCCCTTAGAGGATAAATAGAAGTAACAAAAAAAAGATTATGAGAAAGCCTACTAACCTAAAATCGATTTTATTGACTTTGTTTTTATTGCAAAGTTGTATAATGCTTGCACAAAATCATGTACCTTTTTCTACAAGGTTTGACACAAGTATTAGAGGAGATATGATGCTTATTGGTAATAATATTGTTAATAGAGATAACAATAAAACGAATGAGCGCCCGAATGATGCTTTTACAGGAAAGACGGATAATAACTCGGAGAACATGCAATATATTGATGTTGATAATGATCCCGATACTTTTAGTTCAAGTTCTGCAATCTTGAAAGTGCCAGATGCCAGTAGAGCATGTTACAATATTGTATATGCAGGATTGTATTGGTCTGGTATTTATACACAGGGTTCTTTAGATAGCAAAGCGGTAAAGCGAAGTGATTTAGGCAATATTAAGTTTAAGCTACCTAAGGAAACAGCTTATAATAATATTACAGGAACTTTAATCTACGATTATTATAATAATAATCCAAAAACAACAAATGGTGACCAAATACCTTATGCATATTATGCTAATGTAACACAACTTGTAAAAGATTCAAAAAATCCTGAGGGAGAATATACAGCAGCAAATATCAATTCTGCTGTCGGTAAATTAAGTAATGGAGGGTACGCGGCCGGATGGTCTTTATTTGTTATTTACGAAGATCCAAACTCAAGTGCAAAATATATTACTGCTTATGACGGTTTTAGCTGGATTAAAGCTGGTGGAGCCGATTTGACATATAATATAGCAGGTTTTAAAACCATTCCAACAGGAAATGTAAAAGTAAAATTGGCTTTTGCAGCTTTAGAAGGAGATAAAAATACGACGGGAGATACTTATTCTGTAAATGGTACACAGGTTTATACTACCGAGCGAGATAAAAACAATTTCTTTTGCAGTGTAATTAATGACCTTTCGGGAATTAATGCCGATAGAACTCCACCGAGTACAAATACACTTGGTTTTGATGCAGGTATTATTGAATTGAATAATGCCAAAAATGCTATTATTAAAAATGGTGATACTAAAGCTAATTTAAAACTAACGACCAGCGGAGATGGTTATGGGGTTTATTTCAACGCTTTTAACGTAGAAGTTATAGCTCCTCAAATTGCGCTGACAAAAATTGTAAAAGACACAGACGGGAAGAATATCGGAGGACAGAATGTTACTCTTGGTCAACAATTGGTCTATGAAATTACGATTCAAAATAAAGGTAATGACGATGCAACCTCTTTAGTTATTACAGATCAGTTGCCAATAAATGTTATTTTTAATCAAAAAAATGACTTACTTCCGTTACCAGATGGAATTGTGGTTAAAACACCATATGACCCAGTTACTAGAAAAATTGTTTTTGAGGTAACAGACCCTAAATTAATAACAAAGAATAGTGCTACTATAAGTAAAATCTCTTTCAAAGTTCAGGTAGTTCCTGATTGTCATTCACTAAGTGAGGCTTGCTCTAACAGTATCGACAACCAGGCTTTTGCTACTTATAAAGGGAAGGAAAATACCAGCTTTTCAATCGATGAAACAGCTCCTCAAGGAAGTGTTAATTCAACTGATGGATGTGCTGTAACACCAAAAGCGACGAACTTTTTGGTAGGTGTAGACGGTTGTGAATATACTGAAAATGTAACCTTATGTACAGATACTGTAGATCTTATTCCTGCAAAAGGATATGATAAGTACACATGGTATAGTGATGCGAAAATGACCAATAAAATTGGTGAAGGCAGTCCATTTACTGTGAGCAAAGAAGGAACATATTATGTGTACAACTTGGCACAAGCACCATGTAGATCGATCTCTCAATCTTTTGTGGTAACTCGTTTTAAAAGTACCACTACCAATCCTGTGTTAGATTTTGCAAGTCAAGTTGTAACTTGTGCTGATACTGGTCAACCATTCCCAAACATTTATTTGTGTGGTGGTAATGATAAAAAAGAAATAAAAACAACTATCACGGATGCGTCCAATATAGTATGGGAACGTTTCGTTGAAGGCAGCTGTACTGTATCAACAGGTGAAAACTGTCCAAACGAATCATTGACAAGTACTGGAAATCCGAATGAATTTTGTAAATGGGAACAAGTAGCATCAGGACCTGATTATACTGCAGATACAAAAGGAAGATATAGATTGACTGTTACCTATAAAGGTGGAGTTTGTTTCAATCGTTTTTATTTTGATGTTTTTCAAAACCCATTAACTCCAACAGAAAAGCATAAAGATATTATTTGTTCAAGCAATGGTAGTATTACTGTTGAAGGAGTCCCAGCTGGATATGAGTATGCAATTAGCAAAGATCCTAATGGGCCAATAGGAGCATATCAGTCAAGTAATATATTTCCAATTACCACTGAAGGTTCTTATACTGTCCATGTTAGACAAACTAATGTAACTACTTTTCCATGTGATTTTGTAGTTAAAAATATTCTTATTAGAAAATTAGATGTTGATGTTAAGACAATAATAACACAACCTCTTTGTGCAGGTAATAAAGGTAGTGTAGAAGTTGCGGCAAATAATTCGAATCCAAATTATACTTTTGTTATTAAACAAGGCAATACAACAGTTCAGACTATTGGGCCAGCTTCTAGTAATAATGCAAAATTCGATTTACTTCCAGGAGATTACACACTTACTGTAACAACATCTGATGGTTGTACCAATATAAGTGATGTAAAAATAACTGCACCAGATGCGCTTACTGCGACTTATGATGTAAAATCACTTACGGCATGTTCAGATGGAGAAATTACAATAAATCCTAAAGGTGGTACATCACCTTATTATTACTCTATAAATGGTCAACCATATGTTTCTGAGAATAAGATTACTGTAACAAATCCAGGAGGTAGCTACAAAATTAGTGTTGTAGACAGTCATGACTGTGAATATATAATTCCGACATTTTCAGTAAATCCTATTGCTAAACCAACAGTTACTATAAATTCGAAAAATGTAAGTTGTTACAATACTAAAGAAGGAGAAATTTCAATTTCAGTTTCTCCTGCAAATTCTGGTTATACCGTTTCTTATAGTGTTGCTGGAGTTGCTGGCGGTGCATATACATCTTTACCAACAACAGGCTTAGCTGTAGGCGATTATAAGGTTACAGTAAAATATACAATAAACGGAGTAGATTGTACCGACCCAGAAACAACGGTTAAAATCACAGGACCTACATCTACGCTTACTGCTTCTGCAGGTGTTGCTGAATTATCAGGTTGTGGTCCAACAGGAAATACTAAACAAGGAATGGTTAGAATTACCAATCCTCAGGGAGGTGTGCCTTTTCCTGCACCAAATTTATACCGCTATAGTTTTGACGGAGGTAATACTTATATTACAGATAATTTTGCCTACATAAACCCAAGTTCATCTCCTATTACATTATATATTAAAGATGCTGCTGGGTGTATTTTCCCAATGTCAGGTATTATTTTAGATGAAAAACCGGCTGATCCTATATTTAGTGAGCCTGTTTTAACTTATAATTGTAAAGGAGAAGGTACAGCTACAGTAACTGTTAATGCAGATGCAAGTCCAAACTATAGTTATTCTTACTATTTAGGTAAACCAGATCCGGCAAACCCTTCTAATTACATTTATACTTTAAATACAAATACGCCTGCTAATATCTTTAAAGATCTTCCTGTTGGAGATTATAAAATTAAAGTAGAGTACAATTTAGTTTCTGTTCCAACATTTAGTAATTTACTAAAAGAGGATTTTGGAAGCGGACCACCAACAACGGCTCCTGGTATTGCAGCGGCATACTGTTTTAATGATCAAAGAGTTGATCCGCCTTATTTATGTAAATATCCAAATGGAACACCAAGTAGATCTGTTGAAGATAATGCTTACTCTGTAGCTAGTTTCTTCTGGAGAGATGACGATCCAAATAGCGATAATAGTGGTGCTTGGTTCCATTTCAAAGATCATACAACAAACCCTAATAATTTAGCTAACACAGGAGATCCTGATGGTAGATATTTATTAGTAAACGTTGGTAATGCAGCTGGTAAATATGGTATTTTATACAGTAAACCAATTGCAGATGTTATACCTAATCAAGATGTTATTGTTGACTTTTATGTAGGAAATTTATTAATGCCTACTTATAATAGTGCGGCACCAATTATTAGAATTGAGTTAATTGATTCTAAAGGTAATGTTGTAGCGAGAGATGATACAGGGGAAATTGCACCTGGTTTAAATCACCCTGATAGAAAAAAATGGGTGCCAATTAGTATTAAACTAAATCCAGGAGCGAACACCAACTTAACTTTTGTGATACGTTCGGGAAGTGAAGTATTTAATGGAAACGATTTAGTAATTGATGATATTTGGGTACGTCAGTTGCCAAAATCATGTTTACAAGACAAAACTTTAAATCTAACAGTTCCAAGTGGACAAGGATTTTCTGCGGAAGTAACGAATCTAAAAGGAGTTTTATGTAAAGGTGATGCAAACGGTACTTTCAGTATTGTTGCTAAAAACTTTGACCCTAATAAAGGATTCTATTATACATTAAACGGTGGGGCTACAAATCCTACTTGGGTGAATTCGAAAGTTTCACCTGTAGATTTTACAGATAAAGCTGCAGGAACTTATGATATTAGAGTGCGTTATGAAAATACTGCTAGCTCTTGTAACTTTACTATTCCAACGGTTGTTAAAACTCCGCAGGCATTTGTTGTAGATGCTACTGCTGGAACAGCAACTTGTAAAATAGGAGCAACGGTAACTGCAACTGCTGTTGGAGGTACGCCAAATTATACGCTTACCATTAAAGATAAAAACTCTACGTTTACTAAAACCTTCCCTAGTAGTTTAATTCTAACGGATATTCCGCCGGGAACTTATACAGTTTCAGGACAAGATTCTAATGGATGTTCAGATGCTAGAGATACAGATTTAGTTATCGCTAGTCCTGGAAAACCGACTGCAACAATAGTTTCAGACTCGGGCTTATGTTTTGATAATACCAACGCTAAAATTACTGTTAATGTAAGTGGTGGTGTTGGACCTTATAGCTATCAAGTAAGTACAGACGGAGGTAAGACATATAGCAACCCTAGTCCAACTTTTAACGGACCAACATTTACGTATACAGCAACAGCTGTTGGAACTTATGATTTCTTAATTTCTGATAATAATAATTGTGAGGCTACAGCAGTAAGCCAAAAAATTAATAAAGCAATCTCAGCGAAAGCTGATATTAGTGCTCCATTATCTTGTAAAACAGGTACTGCTGCAAATGCTACTATAGATGTTACTATAGATGGCGGAACAGCACCTTATACATATACAGTTACAAATAAAGGAACAGGTCAGGTATTAGTAAATAATGGTACTTCTGCTGGTACAACATTTTCTTATTCTGCAGCAGCAGCAGCAACTTATGTGTTTACTATTAAAGACGCCAATAGCTGCCCTATTACTATAGAAAAAGAAGTGCTTGCTAAAGTCGCAGTTACTGCTACTCATTCTGTAACTCCAGTTACATGTTTTGGTAAAGGAGACGGTTATATTGATATTACACCACAAAATGGTGTTGCACCATTTAAAATCCAATTTAATGGTACAGGAAATTTTGACACTGTAACTACAACACCTGTTCGTTATGGAACACTAACAGGTTCTGTTGGTACTGGTACTAAATATACTTATATTGTTGAGGATGCCTTAGGATGTCAACAACAATATACATTCTATGTTACCCAACCAGCTGCTGTTACACTTACAGCTTCTATTACAGCGCCTTATAATTGTACTACTACTGGTGCTACTATTACAGCAAGCGCAGGTAATGGAAATGGTGGTTTTACTTATGTATTAAAAAATACAACTACTGGCGCTACAATAGCGACTAATACTACTGGTGTATTTAAAGATTTAACTATTGCAGGAGATTACGAAGTAACAGCAACAGACAGTAAATCATGTCCAATAACAAAAGCTGCTGGAACTATTAAAGCGTTGAATCCTCCAAAAGGAATGACTCTTACTCCTACAGCGGTAAAATGTCCTAGTAATACAACTGATGTAACAATTACAAATGTTGTTGATGCTGCAGGAATAGCTTTACCAACGGCAGGTCTAGAATATAGAATAAAACTTCCTGTACCTCCAGGAACTTCTACTTACCAAACTAGTAATACTTTTACTGGATTGGCAGCAGGTAAAACATATACTTTTGAAGTTAGAGATGCTAATTTATGTGTGTATGAAAAAGTACTTGATGTGCCTTCATTACCTGTATTCGCAGTAGCTCTTAAATCTCAGAATGAGATTAGTTGTTCTACTGCTGCTGATGGATCTGCAATATTTACTGTTACAGGATTAGGCAATGGTACTGGATACAGTTATAAAGTTGATACATTACCAGCTGTTACAGGAACTTCTCCTGCGGCAGGAAGTTCTTTTGAAATTCCTGTATCAGGTTTAAGTGCTGGACTTCATAATATTGTAGTAACAAATACAACCACAAATTGTCCACAATCTCAATCGGTTACAATTTTGGCGCCACCTGCTGCATTGGTATTAAATGCATCGACATTAGTACATGTAACTTGTGATAATAAAGGAAAAGCGACAATTAATGTAGTCGGAGGTTGGGGAACTTATGAATATACAGTTAAACCAACATCTCCAGCAGGATCAGCAATTGTTCAAACAGCAACGAATGTATTTTCTAATTTAAATGCGGGAGATTATTCTGTTTCTGTAAAAGATTTAAATGGTTGTATCGTAACGGGAACATTTACTATTAATGATAAAGTAAATCCTACTGCGAGCATTGATACTGTAAACTCAGATTTTTGTGTTACAGGTGTTGGAGCAAAAATTGTAGTATCACCAAATACTGCTCCTAATTATATGTACAAATTGGATAATCAGGCAGCTCAAAGTACTGGAACTTTTACAGGAGTAACTCCAGGAATTACTCATACTATTAGAGTTACTGATACTTCTACAGGATGTTATACTGATTTAACTGTTCCAACAATTAATTCGCCAATATCAGCGAAATTAAATCCTTTAGTACAAGATTTAACTTGTGACGCTACAAATCCAAATGCAATTATTGAAGTTTCTATAGCAGACGGTTATCCAGATTATAGTTACAGAGTAAGCACAAATGGAGGTGGGTTTACTGGTAATAAAATTCCGGTAGGAGCTGGTTTGAAGACATTTAGATATCAGACAACTACAGGTGCTGCGGCAGCAACTTATGAATTTGAAGTATTTGACAGTAAAGACTGTAGAACTACTGTAACACAAAATATCGCTGCGAGAGTATCTCCAACAGCGACTACAACACCAACAAATCCTACTTGTTATAATGGAAATACTGGTTCTATTACGGTAAACGCTAGTTCAGGTTTAGCGCCTTACACGTATGAAGTTTCAACAGTTTCTTCTACAGGACCGTTTGTTGCTATGACTAGTAAAACATATTCTAATGCTACAGCAGGAGATTACTGGTTTAGAGTTACAGATGCAAAAAAATGTCAATTTGTAACAGCAAAAACTACTCTTACAGATCCGCCACAATTAACGGCTAAAGCAGATCTTACTACAGCATTAACTTGTGGAACATCAAACGCTACACAAGCTGCTACTATTACAGTTACGGTATTATTACCAGGAACGCCATATAGCGGAACTGATAAATACAGATATAGTTTCAATGGAGTTTTACCAGCAGGAACATCAAATACTTATACAACTAGTAAGTCTGGTGCAGTTACAGTTGATGTATTTGATGCAAATAATTGCTCTTATAGAGTTCCAGTTTCACCGGTGGTTAATACTTTAAACCCACCATCAAATCTTGCTTTTGCACCAGCCAATGCTATTTCTTGTAAGGCTACAGAATTAGATACAGATTTAACAGTATCTTATTCAGGAGGTGTAGGACCATTTAGAGTTGAAATTACATCTACAGATGCAGTTCCTGCTCCAGCAACTGCTGTTGCAACGGGTGTAACGGCTCAGTCATATGTATTTAAAGACTTAGCACCTGGTAACTACTCTTTTAAAGTTACAGATGCTAATAAATGTACAACGACTGGCGATTATAGAATTGAAAAAGTTGAATTACCGATCGCTAACGGTTCAGTAATTTCAAATGTAATTTGTAAAGGAGCATCAAATGGTAAGCTTAGTTTTACGGTTTCAGGTAATTTAGATGCAACATATACTTATGAATTAAGAACTAGTTTAAATGCACTTGTACCAATTGCTCAATCTACAAAAACAGGAAATGTTATTGATTATGTTGGGTTAGCAGCAGACACTTATACATTTAAAGTTACAAACTCAATAACTACTTGTTTTGCAACAAAGGTTCTTGAAATTAAAGAACCAGCACAGCCATTGGCTCTTATAGCGCCAACAATCACTCCAATTACTTGTTCACCGAACAATGGTAAAGTAGTTATTAATACTACTGGTGGTTGGGGTAACAATAGATATACGCTAACGCAACCTGATGGAACTATAGTTGGGCCTCAGGCAAATTCAACTTTTGCTAATATAACCCAATCAGGTACTTATAGCATTTCTGTTACAGATTTAAATGGAAGCGGATGTACTGTTACTGATACATTTACTGTTGATGCAAAAGTATTACCAAGCGCTAGTATCGATTTGACAGCGTCAGATTTATGTTATGATTCAGTAGGTAAAGCTACAATTGTTGTTACACCTACAGTTGTATCGCCAACTTACATGTACAATATTAATGATGGTAATTATCAAGCTAGTGGTACTTTCCCTAATTTGGAGCCAGGAAGCTATACTGTTAAAGTAAAAGATATGGCTACGGGTTGTATTTTGCCATTGTCGGCTGTAAATATTGAATCTGAATTAAAATTCAAAGCTACTTTAAGCAAATCAGCAAACTGTCTTACTCAGGATACTGAGATACAAGGAATTGTTTCAGGTGGTAAACTTAATTATTCTTATACAGTAACTAAAAATGGAGTATTAGATCCAACAGTTATACCAGTAACTGGTACAACTTTTACTTATACAGATCCTGTAGATCCTCCACAAGTTGGAAATACAACTTATGAGTTTACTTTAACAGATTCATCAGATGCTAAATGTAGTCTTACTTCTACAGTTGTTGTAGGGCCAAGAACAGATCCTGATTTTACATTAACTCCTAATTCAACTATTTTGTGTAACGGAGATGCAACAGGTTCTATTACGGTAATAATTGATAAGACAAAAGGAGTATCTCCTTATACGATCTCTGTTTATAATACAACTACTTCAACTTCTTATGGTACAAAAACTACTGGTCTTCCAGCTGGTGATTATACAGTAAGAGTAACTGATGATAAAGGTTGTTATATTGAGAAAACGACAACTATTGAAGAACCAAAGAAAATTGTATTCGATATAGATGTTAAGCCTATGACTTGTGACTCAAGTGGTAGCGGAGTATCTTACGGATCTATTACAGTTAAGGATTTTGTTGGAGGTTCAAGCGATACAGCTCCATTCGGGCCATTTACTTATACTTTGACAAATAACGTTGGAGAACCAACGCAAGTTGCTGATCATGCAATTTCAGACGTTAGAGGTGATTATACTTTTAATATTTTGAATTTTGGTATTTATGAATTAACTGTTTCTGATAAAAATGGCTGTTCAGTTACCAAAACAATCTCGATGGCATCAAAACCAGAAGATTTAAAAATTGATGTTAAAGCAGGAACGGAGTCATGTACAACTGCAAGTCTTATTGTGACTGTAAATACTCCAATTATTGGTGGGCCATATCATTTTGCTCTTTATCCAATAAATTCGGCTTCAACACCACCATATAAATATGCTGATAACACAGGATCATATCAAGATGCAGATTCAACTGTTCCTGGTGATCCAGGTTATACACAATCGACATTTAATGGATTACTTCCAGGTGTTACCTATTCGTTTATTGTTTATGATGTAACAACAGATTGTTATTTCTTTAAACAAGCGGAAGCTCCAACATTGACTTCATCTACATTAGATATTCATGTTACACCACAAAATGTAACTTGTCAAGGAGCTAAAAATGGTAATGTTTCGTTTACGTTTACTGGTACACAACCAACAACAACTTCAGTTAAATACGACGTTTATAATTCGCAAAGCAATACACTTGTTATTCCTGCGGTTGGGGGTACTGTGACATTACCAACTAATTCTGCAACAAATGTAGGACCATTAGTTCCAGGGACATATTATATCTTATTTACAGAATTGGATAATAGTTCAACTGTAGTTTGTATGAATACGTCTAAAACATTTACGATAACAGAATCTGTTGTTCCTTTAACACTAACAGTTAGTTCTACTAAAAATGATAATTGTGGAACTGATCAAGGTGTAATTGAAGCTTTTGGACAAGGAGGAACTGTTACCAAAGTAGTAGTTGATCCATCTGATCCTACTAAAACTATAACGGTACCAGCTCCTTATTTATATCAAATTTTCGCAGATACAGGTGTAGCTGGTGTAATCGACGGTGCAGATAAACCTGTAACCGATGCTGCACTTTCAGCTTCTTTCGATCCAGCTCTTCATACAGGCAGTACTTTTAATAAAGAATCGGGTCACTATTTAGTTTATGTAAAAGATGCTAATGGATGTATTCAGGTTGGGTTTGTTGAAGTGGAATTAGATCCAACTCCTGTAATAACAGCTGTGGTAAACAGTATTTGTGCAGAGGAAGATTCTTTTGTAATTGATGTTGATATGACAACATTAGGTATACCTCCATATACTTATAGTCTAGACGGTTTTGATTTCGTGTCAATGCCTGCAACTCCATTCTCTATATCTAATCTTCATTCAGGAAACCATACTGTAGAAGTTAGAGATTTTAATGGTTGCGGTAATAAAGTAACATTAAATCCTATCGCAGTACCTCTAGATATCAAAGCTAAGTTCACTACAGAGCCTAATTGTAGAGATACTGATGGTACAATTACAGCTGTTGTAACTGGTGGATTTGCACCAAACAATTTTAGATATACTCTAAAAAATAATACAGTAGTTACTCCAGATGTTGTGCAAAATAATGATCCTGTATTTTTAGGTCAAGCAGCAGGTAATTATACTGTAACAGTAGAAGATTTAAACACAAATTGTTCTAAATCAGTTATTGTTGATTTACTTGTACCAACTCTTGTAGATTTAGATCCAAGTGATATTACAACAACAGCTGTTGATTGTAACGGAACACAAGGAACAAACGATAACGGAACTCTAACAGTTAATTTAAAAGCTGTTAATGACAACCCAGATTATAAATTTATCTTGACGCCTGTTTTACCTGCAGGACCTGCTATTACACAGGATAGCAATTATTTTACAGGTTTAAGTGCTGGAGATTACACGGTTAAAGTTATTTCTTCTAGAGGTTGTGAATTTGAAGTACCTGCTAATGTACCAGCTCCAAGTGCGGTTTATGCAACCGCTACTGCAACACCATTTAGTTGTGCCGTTGATCCTACTACAACAACAGTTTTAGTAACAGCTGCGGGTGGTACAGGAACTGGAACATATACTTTCAGTAAAGATGGTACTAATTATTTTACAAGTAATAGCACACCAACTCCAGACGATAATTACACATTTGATTTATCTGATACTGGAAGTGTTCAAAATCCTAGTTACTGGGTAAAAGATGCTAATGGATGTATTTACAAGACAAATGGTTTAGTTACATCATTAGATCCGTTACCAAAATTAATTTCAGCGACAGCTAAAAGATCTCCTTTAGCAGGATCTCAAATTGATTGTCAAAACGGTAGAGAGTTAATCCAAATTGATGTAGTTGGTGGATCAGTACCAGCTGATTTCAAATATGAAGTTTCAATTGATGGAACTGGTTTTGGATTATTGACAAATTCTGCTGGAACACCATATACTTATAATGCTACGACAGCGGGTAGTAAATACCAGTTTAGAATCACGGATAATGTAACAGGTTGTGAGATTTTAACTAACATTTATGAGGTTCCTTTATTCGATCTTATTAGCGTAACAGCTACTACGGCTTCTGATGTAAAATGTATATCAGAAAATAACGGAACGATCCAAATCAACATTGCTGGTTATTCAGGAGCGTATGATTATCAAATTTTTGATGGATTGACTGCAGTACCTTTAAGCAATGGTTCTCATGATACTGCTACTTCAAATCCATTTGTAATTCCTTTCGGATTACCTGCAGGAAATAATTATACAGTACATATTCAAGAAACGGGTCATCCAAAATGTCCTTCGATTTCAAATCCGGTAATTATCAATGAGCCAACTGCGGCCTTAACTTTAGATCCACTAGACGTTACGCCATTAGGTTGTACTACTTTGGGTGCTGTAGTAATAACTGCTAAAGACGGTTGGGGTGATTATACTTACACTTTAACTCAGCCAGATTTAACAGTAGTGACAAACAAAAATGGTAAGTTTGATAATCTTGATCAAGTAGGACCTGCAGGATCGTACAAAGTTTCTGTAAAAGATGCTAATGGTTGTGAGGTGACTGATTCATTTAATTTAAGTACACCAGTTCCTCCAACGGCAAGTATTGATCCTACAACAGATTATTGTTATACAGATGCTGATAAAGCAACTATTGTTGTTCATGCTTCATCTACATCGCCTTTTGCATTACCTACAGATACTTATGATTATAGTATTAATGGTGGTCAAACATGGCAAATTAATGATAACACGTTCCCTAATTTAACTCCTGGAGATTACACATTTACAGTTAGAGATAAATTTGGTTGTACTGGTACTACTACTATTACTACGATTAAATCGCAGCTTTATGCTTCGACAGAAATTCAAAAAGAAATTTTCTGTACGGCTCCTGTTGAAGGTATAATTAGAGTAAAAGCGTCAGGTGGATACGCGCCTTATAGCTACACTGTAGCCATAAATGGTGGTCCAGCTTCTGCTCCGATTGGATTTGTAAATGGAACATATTCTGATTACACAGTTGCTTCGGCTCTTACAAGTACATACGATTTCGTAGTGTATGATGCTCATAACTGTCCTATTATAGCAGGAACTGAGACTTTGAAAGCGCCAACTGCAGTTACATTTACAGCAACACCAACATCTCCTTATTGTTCAGGAACTCAAGGAAATGCAGATAATGGTTCTATCTTGTTTACTTTACCAACTAGCAATGATAATCCGCCGTATACATATAGTATTCAGCGTACGATTCCTGCAGGTGGATCATTGGTAACACAAGTTAACAATCCGTTATTCACAGGATTAAGTGCAGGTACATATACTGTAAATGTTACATCTGATAGAATGTGTGATAATCCAACAAGTATAACAATTGATCCTCCGACAGCTGTTGAGGCTGAGGCTGAGGCTTCAAAATTCACTTGTACTGGAACAAACACTCTTAATGAGACGATTGTTACTGTTACTGGTAAATTTGGAACAGGCATTTATACTTATAGTGATAACAAAACAAATTGGAAACCAGGAAATACATTTAATGTAATTGATAATCAATCTGTTCAAAATCTAACATATTATGTTAAAGATTCAAACGGATGTATTGATGACGTTCAGATTAGAATAGATCCTTTCCCGAAATTGCAAAAACCTACAGTTACAAGAGTAACAAAAGCAGCTTGTAACAATGCTGGTGAAGTTATTGATGTTGTGATTAATGGTGGCGCAAGTCCAGCTAACTTCCAATACGAAGTTTATCAAGATGGTGTTTTATTAAGTGGTGGTCCATATGCTGTTACAGGAAATACATTTACTTATACAGCTCAAACACCAGGTCATTTCTATCAGTTTAAAATAACTGACTTGACAACAACATGTTTTATTACAACTGATCCTTATGAAGTGCCAGTATTCAATACTGCTAAAGTTATTGCAAATGCTTCTTCATCAGTTTCTTGTAATGGTCTAAGTGATGGTAAAATCACATTTAATATTATAGATTACAGTGGTCCATATACATATCAGGTTTATAATAATGGAGTATTGGTTACAGGTGTTGGTGCTTCAGGATCTGGAACTACTGCAACAGCGAATCCGTTTACAATTCCTCTAGGACTTTCTGCGGGTGCTAAATATACTGTTGTAATTAGTGAAACAGGTTATCCTTATTGTGATATTACATCAGCAGATGTTATTATTACAGAACCGCCAGTATTAGATTTAACGACTATGGACGTTACGGTTAAAAACCAAAATTGTTGGACAACTGGAGCAGTTATTACTGCTGATGCTTCTACAATTGTAGGTGGAACTCCTGGATTAGGATTTACATTTGCTTTCGTACCAGCAGGAACAGTTCCAGCAGATACTGAATATTCGTCTTCAAATACTAAAACAATTGCAACTACAACAGTAGCGCCATCGTTTGATTCGTATGATGTTTATGTAAAAGATGGTAACGGTTGCCCTAAATTTAAAACAGTAAATATTTCATTAGATCCAAAACCTGCAATTACAGATGTTAAGGTTGCAAGTCAATGTTATAATGCTGCAGGTTATAGAATCGATGTTGTTGCAAATGGTGTTGGTACTCTAGAATATAGTTTAGACGGAGTACAATTCCAAGGTGATAGTTTCTTTACTGTTACTGCTGCAGGAAATTATACTGTAACTGTAAGAGATGCTAATAAGTGTACAACAACAGCTCTGGCTCCAGTTACTATTTATGAGCCTCTTGCGGCACGTTCTGAGGTGACTAAAATGTCTACTTGTAATGACGCTGACGGTACAATAACTTTATTCGCTTCTGGCGGAAAAGTTCCAAACCCAAGCTATGTTTACACTATAGACAATTGGGCAACACCAGCGAGTTTAAGTCCAGTATTTACAGGATTAGCTCCAGGAACATATACTTTTAGAGTTAAAGACGTTAATACAAATTGTGAGATAGAGATTAAACAAACAATAGAAATACCAACAGATGTTACAGGAATTGTTACTAAAGCAACTCCTACATCTTGTAATGGTTATGCTGATGGAAGTATCTCAGTTACAATTGGAGTATCTAACAATAATCCTAAATACACATACTCTCTTACTGGACCGGTTAACAGACCAGCTCAGGATAGCCCGATTTTCAATGATTTACCATTTGGTAATTATGTTGTAACGGTAACTTCTGGAAGAGGATGTTCTGAAACAGCAACAGCTATAGTTGATCAGCCAGTGTTAATGGCAGTAGATCAGCCTACAGTTGAACAATACCTTTGTGCTTCTGGAACAAATAATGCAGGCTACGCTACAATTACAGTAGCACCAGGTTCTGTACATGGTGGTTCAGGAACTTACATTAGATATGAATTTATCAGAAATGGAGTTCGAGTGCAAAATGACGATAGAAACACATACACTGAATCTGATTATTTAGGTGGTGACTATATCGTGAATGTATTCGATTCTAAAGGATGTCAAGGTTCTTACGCTACAGTAACAATCGATCCTTACATTGGAATTGCTGATCTGAAAATTGTTGCTACTGAAATTACTTGTAAAAGCGATGAAGCTATTCAAGTAACTGCAATCGCTACAACAGGTACATTACCAACTTTAACTTATACTATTGTTGGAATAGACGGTAATACATATCCTCTTACAACAAGTGTAGATGGATTATGGACCAACTTGAAAGTAGGTAACTATAAAATTGTTGTGACTAATCCGGTAACAGGATGTAGTGTTGAAAAATTCCACATTGTTAACGAGCCAAACACATTTAAGTTTGTAGCTTCTGAAATTAAGAACCTTACTTGCTACAGCGATGAGGATGGAGCAATTACATTAACATTACTTGATAATATTACAACTCCAAGAGATGATGCAGGTAGATTTAGTTATGTAATTACACACGAATCAGGAACAGTTATAAATGGAGCAACTACATCAACAGAATTAAAACTTTCGAATCTGAAAAGAGGTAAGTATACTGTTGTTGCAACATTACTAGATTCTCCATTCTGTGACGTTCAAACTGAATTTAGAATTGATGGTCCAGCTACAGAATTAGAAATTCTAGCGTCTAAAAAAGACATTACTTGTATTTCAACAAGTGATGATGGAGAAATCCGTGTAAGCGCTCAAGGCGGATGGGCAGGTGATTATCTATATAAATTAGATGGTCCAGTTACAGTAGATTTTTCTGCTCAAAACGTATTCACAGGATTAAAAGCAGGATTGTATACAGTTTCTGTTAAAGATGCTGGCGGATGTATTGATTCAGATCAAGTTACATTAGTAATTCCAACACCAATTGTGGTGACGGCTTCATCAGATAAAACATTATTATTATGTAATGGAGATATGAGCGCGACTATTACTGCGACTTCGGTTACAGGTGGACAGGGTAGTAATTATTTATATACTTTAAATACTACTTCAGTTACTCCAGTAAGATCTTCAGGACCTCAGAATACACCTTCATTTGCTGGTTTAGGAGCAGGAACATATACAATAACTGTAACTGATGGATTCAATTGTATCGGAGAATCTGCTCCAATAACAATTACTGAGCCTACTGAAGTTAAACCAAGTTTAACTGAAACTAGAAAAATGACTTGTCTTACACAGACTCAACTTACTTTAAGTGCAACTGGTGGTACGCCTCCTTATACTTATAGTAGTGATGATGTAACGTATTCAACAGTTCCATTTACAAGCTCTGTTTCGTTTGACGTTGCTCCAGGTGCTTACAAGTACTATGTGAAAGATGCTAACGGATGTGTTGATTTCGTTTCTAATGAAATTACAATTGATCCGCTTGAGCCATTGAAATCTAATTTAGATGTAACACACGCAGTAGTATTATGTCGTGAAGATGCAAGTGGTGTAATTGTGGCAAATGCTTCAGGTGGATTAGGAAACTACCAATACACTTTATTAGACGGTGCTGGAAACATACTAAAAGGACCACAGTCAGAAGGTAGATTTGATAAGCTTTTAGCTGGCGATTATAAAGTGGTTGTGAAGAGTGGTGATTGCGAAACTTTACCTGAAGACGTAAACATTGATCAGCCAAATGAAGTATTCTCAGCAGAGTTTATTCCATCAGCAGTAAAATGTTTTGGAGGTAATGATGGACGAATTGAAGTAATTGGTAAAGGTGGAACAGGAAGCTATACATATTCTATTTCGCCAAGAAATGATCAATATTTTGATACTAACATTTTTGAGAAATTAAAAGCTGGTTTCTATACTGTTATAGCACAAGATGAAAACGGATGTTACGATACTGAAATAGTTGAGGTTAAACAACCTACAGCACCACTTTCAGTTGCTGAAACTCCTGGAATGACAATGCCAGAAGAATGTGCTGGAGAGCTTAATGGAGCATTTACAATTGACATTGCAGGTGGTACGCCTCCTTATTTAGTTAGTTTAAATGATATTAATGGTACTTATCTACCGGTTACAGGAACTCAACATACATTTGAGAATCTTGCAGGAGGTATTTATACAGTATTTGTGAAAGATGGCGGAAACTGTCCTCAAGAAGTAGAAGTTAGTGTGCCATTGCCAGTAACGCTTAATCCAGTTGCTGAGGTAACTTATGACTGTGTGAACAACTCACAAGCAAACATGGTGACAGTAACTATTGATGCCTCTATTACAGATCCAACAGATGTAGATTACTCTCTTGACAACAATGGAACATTCCAGCCAAGTAACATTTTCACGAATGTTCCTGCTGGTGATCACTTCATTGTTGCAAGACATACTAACGGATGTGAAGTGCCAACGCCAATCTTTACTGTTAATGCAGTTGCAGAACTTGATTTAATAGACGTTACAAACCAAAGTAAAGACATCAACACAATTGTGGTTCAGGCTACAGGTGGAGTTGCTCCTTACGAGTACAGTTTCAACGGAGAGTCATTTACATCATCTAACAGTTATAGAATCTATAAAACAGGTGATTATGTAGTTACCGTAAGAGATAAAAATGGTTGTGAGAAAACAATAACAGTTCATGGAACATTCTATGACTTCTGTATGCCAAACTACTTTACTCCAAACGGTGACGGACAAAATGATACTATTGGTCCAGATTGTGGTGCATTAGCGTACAAAGAATTGACTTTCGATATTTATGACAGATATGGTAGAGTTGTTGCCAAATACCGTGTAAATGGTAAATGGGATGGTAGATACCATGGAAATGAATTGCCAACAGGTGATTACTGGTACGTTCTTAAACTAAATGATCCGAAAGATCCAAGAGAGTTTGTTGGACATTTCACTTTATACAGATAACAAAATTATAGCCCCAATGATGTTATCTAAAAATATTATTACAATGAAAAAGTTTATTTTATCCTTAGTACTCATGGCTGTAACAACAAGTTACAGCCAAGAGTTAAACCTACCAGTGTTTACGCAGTATTTAGCTGATAACCCTTTTATTCTTTCTCCTGCTTATGCTGGTATTGGAGATAATCTCCGTATTAGAGCCAATGGTTTAACGCAGTGGGTCGGAATTAAAGATGCACCAGATAACCAATCATTGTATGCAGATTTTCGTGTTTTAGATCGTTCTGGAGTTGGTATATCATTGTATAATGATAGCAACGGTAATACAAGACAAACAGGAGCCAAAGTTTCGTTTGCACACCACTTGATTTTAGATTATCGTTCAGAACAATATCTTTCATTTGGTATATCGTATAACTTTAATAGTTTCAGAATCGATACGGGAAATTTCACAGGAGACGTAAATGGCGTTCCTGTGGCATTAGACCCTTCAATTACAGACAATCGTTACAATTCAAATAACAACTTTGACATTAGTGCATTGTACCGTAACAAAGGATTTTACTTTAGTTTCAACGCCAATAACGTTTTAAAGAAAAATACAGATAAGTACAGAGGAGTAGAGCCAGATTTACTTTCTAATTATCAGATTTATTCTGGATTTACTTTCAGAGATGGCGAAAACAGACGTATCGAGTATGAACCATCGGTTTTCTTTCAATATTTTGCAAGTGACCAGCGTTCTACAACCGATTTGAACTTCAAATACAGACGTTACAATCGTTACGAAGACTATTATTGGATTGGTGTTTCGTACCGTTTCTTAAACGACCAGTTCCCAAAACCTTTATCAATGGGACCAATGGCTGGTTTTATGAAATCTAAATTCTATTTTGCATATTCTTATCAGATAATGTTTAATGGTCTTGGAGCTTATAACTCAGGAACGCATTCAATCACAATCGGATTCGATTTCTTGCAATCAATCAGTAACTGTCCTTGTACGCAAAGTCCTGTTCACGATTAAACAAGTAATTTTTATCATCTTTGAGAATAATTTTGTTTATTTTCATAATTTACAACGTTTTCGTTTTTATTAATGGATTATTTTTGCTTTTTTGAAATTTAGACTACGCTAAAAGTTCTATATTTGTTATTCTTTCAAAAAATTAAAAAAATTAGCAGATGAAAACTTTAAACGATTTCGATTTTAAAAATAAAAAAGCAATTATCCGTGTTGACTTCAACGTGCCATTGGATGAGAATTTTAATGTAACAGATACTACACGTATTGAAGCGGCAAAACCAACAATTGATGCTATTTTAGCACAAGGCGGAAGTGTGATTTTAATGTCACACCTTGGAAGACCAAAAGGAGCAGAAGAGAAATATTCTCTAAAACATATTTTAAAAACAGCTTCTAAAATTTTAGGAGTTGAGGTTAAATTTGCTGAAAACTGTGTTGGAGAACCAGCTCAAACAGCAGCAAAAGATTTAAAACCAGGCGAAGTTCTTTTATTAGAAAACTTACGTTTCCACGCTGAAGAAGAAGCAGGAGATGTAGCTTTCGCTAAAGAATTAGCTTCTCTTGGAGATATCTATGTAAACGATGCATTTGGTACTGCTCACAGAGCACACGCATCTACTACAATTATTGCACAATTTTTTCCAAACGATAAATGTTTCGGAACATTATTGGCAAAAGAAATTGACAGTTTAAATAAAGTTCTTAAAAACAGTGAAAAACCTGTAACTGCTGTTCTTGGAGGTTCTAAAGTTTCTTCTAAAATCACCGTTATCGAAAATATCTTAGATAAAGTAGATCACATGATTATTGGAGGAGGAATGACTTTTACTTTCATTAAAGCTCAAGGCGGAAAAATCGGAGAGTCTATCTGCGAAGATGACAAATTAGATTTAGCGCTTGAAATTTTAAGATTAGCAAAAGAAAAAGGAGTTCAGGTACATATTCCTGTTGATGTTATTGCTGCAGACGATTTCTCAAACACTGCAAATACTCAGGTTGTAGACGTAACTGCAATTCCTGACGGATGGCAAGGTTTAGATGCAGGTCCAAAATCTTTAGAGAACTTCAAAAAAGTAATTTTAGGTTCTAAAACGATTCTTTGGAATGGTCCATTAGGAGTTTTCGAAATGGAAACTTTCTCTAAAGGTACAATTGCATTAGGAGATTATATCGCAGAAGCTACTGCAAATGGAGCATTTTCATTAGTTGGTGGTGGAGATTCTGTTGCAGCAGTAAAACAGTTCGGATTTGAAGACAAAATGAGCTATGTTTCTACTGGTGGTGGGGCAATGCTAGAGATGTTAGAAGGAAGAATTTTACCTGGAATCGCAGCGATTTTAGACTAAAAAATCACAATTAACATTTTTTTAAACAGTTTTCTTCAATAAAGGGCTTAGATTTGCAAAAATACAACTCTTGTAATTGTTTGAATTACAGAATTTTAAAATAATGTTATATGATTGTAAAAAAATTATCATTAGTGGTTTCGGCTTTCTTTTCGTTAGCTGTCTGTGCACAGGAAACGGCAAAGACAGATTTAGAATTGAAGCCAGAGGTTAAACTTTCATATTTAGATTCTATTAAGAGTACTTTCAAGAAAGACAATCTAGCTACAAAAGTAGATAGTCTTTGGATGAACGAATTAGTAAGTCTAGATATTTATGACGATTTAACCAAGGACATTCAAACCATTAACAAAGATGTTACTGTTGATGAAGAACTTCCAACCGAATTGCTAAAACAGCGTTTGGCGGCGATGAATCAGAAATCACCTTTTGAGATCCAATACAATCAAGGTTTAGAAAATATAATAAAGTCATTTCTTAAGAACCGTAAAAAATCGTTTTCTCGATTAATGGCTTTATCAGAATATTATTTCCCAATGTTCGAAGATGCTTTTGCAAAACAGAACGTTCCTTTGGAAATAAAATATTTAGCCGTTGTAGAATCTGCTTTAAATCCTAAAGCAGTTTCTAAAATGGGCGCTACGGGACTTTGGCAATTCATGTACGGAACCGGAAAACAATACGCTTTAAAAATCGATTCTTATATCGACGAAAGAAGTGATCCTCTTAAAGCTACAGCAGCAGCTTCAGAATACATGAGCAAAATGTTCAACATTTTTGGAGACTGGGAACTGGTTTTAGCTTCTTATAATTCAGGTCCAGGAAATGTTACTAAAGCAATTCGTCGTTCAGGCGGAAAAACAAAATACTGGGACATTCGCAATTATCTTCCAAAAGAAACTCAAGGTTACGTTCCAGCTTTCTTAGCAACAATGTACCTTTTTGAATATCACAAAGAACACGGAATTAATCCGGAAAGAGCTGTAGTAAAAAACTTCGAAACAGATACAGTTTGCGTAAAAAATCAAATGTCTTTTAAACAAATTGCTGATTTATTAGACATGCCACAATCGCAAATCAAACTTTTAAATCCTTCTTATAAAATGGAAGTTGTTCCGTTTTATCAAGGAGAACAGCATTTTATTCGTCTTCCAAAAGATAAAGTAGCCACTTTTGTTTCAAACGAAGATCAGATTTACGCTTATGTGAAGTACGATTCTGAAATGAAATCTTCTAATTCAAGATTGGCAGTAAAATATGCTCCAAAAGCGAAACCAGCAGCTAAAGCGATCGTTAAACCAACAGAAAGTGATAACAGCGATTTCGAATTCTATAAAGTTAGAAAAGGAGACAACTTAGGCGCAATTGCTTCTAAGTATAATGTTAGCATCAGCGAACTTAAAAAATGGAATAATTTAAAAACAAATGCCGTTGCAATTGGTAGAAGTTTAAAAATTAAATCTGAAGAGCCTGTAGCTTCTGCGATTAAAGCAAATGCAGTTGTAGATAAAAAAGAAGAAGCAATCGCTTCTGCTGATGAAAAAACAAAACCTACAGCAGTCGATATGGACTATGTTGTAGTAGCTGGAGATAATTTAGGTAGCATTGCAAAGAAATTCGGTACGACTATTGCGGAGTTAAAAGAGCTTAACGATTTAACTTCAAATAACATTGGTTTAGGAAAAACATTAATTATTTCTAAAGCAGCAATAGTTATAGAAGAGCCGGCTTCAACAGCAATTGCATCAAACTCGGTTGATTCATTCAAGAAAAAAGCACCTTCTAAAAACGTTAGTGAAGATTATTACGTTAAAAAAGGAGATTCTTTATATAGCATTTCTAAAAAATATCCTGGAGTAACAATTTCAGATATTAAAAAGTGGAATGGTATTAAAGATGAAGATATTAAACCGGGAATGAAACTTAAAATAAACGGATAATAGAAAAATCTTATTAAATTTGGGTTTTATTTCATAAATTAAAAAAATGAATAAAACCCATTTTTTATTGCTATTAATTCCTCTTTTCCTGACTTCTTGTTTCAAAAGCGAAAAGCAAGAAACAGTCTCTGGAAAAACCAATACCATTTCGGTCATTATAGACGATCAGTTATGGTATGGAGAAGTAGGCGATAGCATCAGAAATAAATTTGCCTCACCAGTTCTTGGACTCACTCAAGAAGAACCACTTTTTACCATAAATCAATACCCTGCGAGATTGCTAGAAGGTTTTGTAACTGATAGCCGAAGCATTATTGTGGTAAAAAAAGCTACAGCCGATAAATTCGAAATCATTCGAAGCAAAAACCTTCCACATAACACTTTTCGCATTTATGGAAAATCTGTAGATGATATTATTTGCAGTATAGAATTAAACTCAGCACAAATAATAAAAATTATTCACGATGCCGAAATTCAGAAGATTCAAGAAGACAATAGTGCTTCATTGTTGAATAAGGCGATCCTAAAGAACAAATTTCATATCAACATTCAGATTCCAACAGGATATGAATACATGTTGCACAAAAGGAGTTTTATCTGGCTCAAGAAAGAAATCATAAGTGGTAATACCAGCTTATTGATCTATCAAATTCCGCTTAAAAATTTCAAAAAGAAAAAAGATGTCGTAAACGCGATTGTCAAAATGCGTGATTCTGTTGGTAAATACATTCAAGGACGTGAAACCAATACACAAATGATTACCAGCGAAGCTTACGCACCATATTTTTCAAAAGTAATATTAGACAATAAAGACGCTTTCGAAACAAAAGGAACTTGGGAACTGAAAAACGATTTCATGACTGGGCCATTTATTAATTACGCCATAATAGACCCAACTTTTAATCGTGTTTTAGTTATCGAAGGATTCTGTTATTCGCCATCACACCAAGAACGTGATCTAATGCTAAACCTTGAGGCCATTATTAAAACAGTAAGAATCGATAAACGATAAGAGTTTATGTTTCAATTTTGATGATGAAAGTTTCATGTTTCAAATTTCAAGTTATTGAGATGTAGCAATTATCTATGCGTATTCCTCTGAGAACTTTGCCTTCTCCAAAAAGAGATAGCGCACTTTGCGAAAACCCTCTGCGAACTCTGCGTTAAAATAAACAAACAAAAGATTTTCGTTTCAAGTTTGAAGTTTCAAGTTATTGACATGCTGCATTTAGTATGCGTATTCCTCTGCGAACTTTGCCTTCTCAAAAAAGACATAGCGCACTTTGCGAAAAAAACCTCTGCGAACTCTGCGTTAAAATAGACAAACAAAGGATTTTCGTTTCAAGCTTGAAGTTTCAAGTTATTGAGATGTTGCATTTAGTATGCGTATTCCTCTGGGAACTTTTGCCTTCTCAAAAAAGACATAGCACACTTTGCGAAAACCCTCTGTGAACTCTGCGTTAAAATAGACAAACGAAGGATTTTCGTTTCAAGTTTGAAGTTTCAAGTTATTGAGACGGTGCATTTAGTATGCGTATTCCTCTTCGAACTTTGCCTTCTCAAAAAAGACATAGCGCACTTTGCGAAAAAAACCTCTGCGAACTCTGCGCTAAAATAGACAAACAAAGGATTTTCGTTTCAAGCTTGAAGTTTCAAGTTATTGAGATGTTGCATTTAGTATGCGTATTCCTCTGGGAACTTTGCCTTCTCAAAAAAGAGATAGCGCACTTTGCGAAAACCCTCTACAAACTCTGCGTTAAACACACACAAAGTATATAAAACGTAAAACCTTTAACTTGAAACCTGAAACAACAAATAATTTTTTTGTAATTTTATTCGTAACAAACATTAAAACAAATAGTTATGAAAAAATTAACCACAACCTTAGTACTAATAACCTTGTGTTTTGTTTCATGTAAAAAAGAAGTAAAAACCGAAACGGATACCGCAAAAGACTCTCTTGCCGTAAAAACCGAAGAACCACTTATTGAAGAACCATTAGATTCTGCTGCACAAATGAAAGCTTGGGCAGCTTATGCAACTCCTAGTGAAGCGCATAAATTAATGGCCGACGAAGTTGGAACTTGGAACTGCGATATGACATTCTGGACAGAGCCAAACGGTAAACCACAAAAATCTACTTCTGTAGCAGAAATCAAAATGATTTTAGGAGGACGATATCAAGAAGCTGTTTATAAAGGAACAATGATGGGACAGCCTTTTGAAGGAAAAAGTACTCTGGCTTACAATAATGCAAGTGAAGAATATACCAGCACTTTTATCGATAACATGGGAACAGGAATGATGGTCGGAATGGGAAAATACAACCAAGCAGCAAAGAGCATGGAATTTAAAGGTGAAATGGTTAATCCTGTAAATGGAGAAAAAACGCCATACCGAGAAGTTTATACTATTGTAGATCCAAAAACCAGAAAGATGGAAATGTTTGATGTAAAAAACGGATCTGAATATAAAAGCATGGAAATTGTAATGACTAAAAAATAGGAATTATTTTATAATTTTAATGAAATCCCGATTACCTTTTTAGTAATTGGGATTTTTTATTGTTTTAAAATTTAAATCTTATGCTAAACTTTTTTTAAAGTAGTACAAAACCTACATTTGCATTTTAATAATTTAAACTATAAAAAGTGGCAAAATATGTTATCCATAAAATTAGCTTTTTCTTTACTGATGAAAGTTTAATTCAGCTTCCAGAAGAAGAAGTAAAAGGGAGTGTTGTAAAAATATTCAATGATTTAGAAGTAGCAAAAAAAGAAAAACAAGAAATGGATTTGCTTTCCATGCAAAATTTGGCAGGCAGCAGTCTTAGTGATTTTTTAGATATAGATAAAGACAGTAGTGAGATACGAAAAAAGGTACAACTCTTTTACAAATCAGAATTCAATTTGAATATTGGTTCTGAGAATTATATTGAGTTCCCAAAAACGATTACAGTCCAACAAGCAAGACAATTTCTGGATATTCTTAATGTAACATTTCATAATATTGTTGAATACGATGATAATGATGATCCTAATGATTTTGAAAAGTTTGAAGATCTTTTAGAATTTTAAAATGAATTCAGTTATACATTCTCAAATATCAGTTAGAAAACGAGGAGGAGTTATAGATGATTATCTCCCTATACATGATTTTATAGACAGTACTAAAGAACTCTGCAGTGATAACAGACATAGAATTCTGCACACCATGTGGGGAATCAGAAGAATAATTGTTCCTATTTTCGGACATACTATAATTAACAGTGACAATAAAGCCATAAATGTGAAAGATCTTTGTGAACAAGACCACATTTTACCCGACTATCAACAGCGTTTTATTCCAACTTTATCAGATTTTGTGAGTGCTATTGACAACGAATCTGTTCGGGATTATAATTTTAAAGAATTTGTCAAAAACTATGAAAACGACAAACCTTTAATGGAATTACTTTTATCACCTCTTAGTGTTACTGGACTTGAAAAATCGCTTTTGCTCACACATAATTCTTGGTTTATTAATGAAATTGTGCCTAAAGTTCTAAAGCGTGATATAGAAATTAAAGACTTCGAGATTAATCCAAGCGATTTATTCAACAATATGAAATTTAAACTTTGGATGGATAACGGAAGTACTTATCCAGAAAGTTGCAAACATACTCTTGGCAAGATAGTAGGATAACAGATCAATCTATTTGGTTTAATTTTGTGAGCGGCAACGAGAGAATAAACTTTGTCAAAAACTTTAGCACAGCTAAAATATTAATATAACTTAGCGTCTTTGTGCCTTCGTGGCAAAACACAATAGAAGAATGGAATTAAAATGGAAAATAAAGCCTTTTGAGGCATTAACTGTTCATGAGTTATACGATTTGCTCAGATTGCGAAGTGAGATCTTTGTAGTGGAACAAAATTGCGTTTATTTGGATCTTGACGATAAAGACAAGAAAGCATTACACTTAATGGGAGAGTTTGACGGCAAAATAGTAGCCTATTCTCGCTTATTTGATGCCGGAATTAGTTTTGATAATGCATCAATCGGAAGAGTTACTGTAGATCAAAATTATCGCGATAGAAAATGGGGACATGAATTAATGCGCGAAGCGATTGCAGCAATTAAATCTAACTTTGGAAAAGAAAAAATAACTATTGGCGCACAATTGTATCTGAAGAAATTTTACGAAAGCCACGGTTTTGTACAAACCAGCGAAATGTATCTAGAAGACGATATTCCACATATCGAAATGGTAAAAGGCTAATTTATTCATACAAAAACACATCAACAGAAGTTTTATTTAAGCCTCAGCAGTTAATTTTAAAGGTTTGTGTATTCTTTGCATTTTTTGATTCTGTTTTTACGTATTTGTTGAATTTGATTTTTATTTAATTTTAAAATAAAAAATCAAATATGAAAAAAGCTTTTCTTTTGTTATTCGTGTTCTTGGTGTCAAGTCAAACTTTTAGTCAGTTGAAATTGAAAGTTGGAGATAAAGCACCAAAACTTAATATTACTGATTATCTTCAAAATGTTCCGAAAGATAAAAATCTGGATAAAAAATATGTTTTGCTGGAATTTTGGGCAACTTGGTGCGCAACCTGTTTAGAAGAAGTTCCAAACCTTAATCAATTGCAGGAAATATTTAAAGATAAAACGGATCTTGTTTTTGTTTCGATTACAGATGAATCTCCAGAAAAAACGAAGAACACATTACAAAGAGTGAAGTTTAACTCAATAGTTGTAAGCGATCAGACTAAACAAGCATTTAACGATTTTGTTGTAGATAAAAAAGGTGCTTCTACACTTCCAAAAACATTCTTAATCGATGATAAAGGAATTTTGAGATGGATTGGTGAGCCTTATCTTTTAAATGATGTTGTGATAACCAAATTTTTAAGTGGAGAAGATATTTTGGCAACTGATAATTCGGTTTCTAGTAGACCGCCAGCGCCAACATTTAAGTAAAATCAGATTTTAGTAATCACAAACTCCACCCGCCGATCGTAATTATCGCCTTTTCCTAAAGGATATTTATTGCCGCAGCCTAAATAGGTCATGCGGCTTTTTGATATTTTTTTAGACATTAAATAATAAAATACAGTTTTTGCGCGGTTCCAAGAAAGTCTTCTTTCTTTGGTATCTCTGTCAATTCCGTCGCTGTAAATTTCGGGCGTGCAGCAAACGTGCCCGCGTATTTCAAATTTTAAATTTCGGTGATCTTGAAGCGTTATCGCAATTTTATCCAGCTCTTTTTTAGAATTGCTGGTTAATTTCGAGCTTCCGATTTCGAATAAAATAGATTCTAAACAAACTTTATCGCCGACTTTTAACTTGTCTTTAAAGGAAGTATGAATTCCTTTTCCAAAACTATTTTTCTTAACAACAATTAAGTCAACCCGCCGATTTCGGAGACGTGTTTCGTGCAGATTCTCTACTGTATCTGCTTTAACGATAACACGCCCTTTTCCTTCCAGAATAACAATTTTACTTTGATTGAATCCTTTTTTGACCAATAGATTCTGAATTGTATTGGCTCGATTATTAGATAATCTAAAGTTATACTCATCATTTCCGCGATCGTCACAATAGCCATAAATCTGTATAGACTCAACTTTAGAAGTGTCTATGTTTTTTATAAAATTAGAAACCACACTGATTTGCTTTTCTGTCAAATCATACCTGTCAAATTCAAAATAAATAGTTTCAACAGGTTTTTGCTGTGCGTTTACTGTGTAATATGAAAAAAGAATCAGGGCTAGAGTTATCTTCATTCACTACATTTTTAAAATCGTTTTATATTCTGTCTGGTTATTTAATACACTAACTGCTCTTTTAATTTCTGAATTGTTTTTTAGATAATACTGATACAAACCTTCTTGATATTGATATCTCTTAATCAATTCTTCCAAGATCATGTTTTTAATCTCTTTTTGGTTTTTATCCAGTAAAGTCGTTTCGCTTTTTTCTAAAGCATTTAACAATTGCTGATATTCGGCAGTAATCGTCTCATCTATTTTTTCTTTTTTAGCTGCAGCTAAAGTATTTTTCAAAGCCACTTCAGTGTCTGTATCAAAAGTGATTTTATTGGTTTTTAAGAATTGCTTGAAAGCTGCATAATCCGCATCGGTAAGAGTTGGAATCTTATCGCCCATATTTGGATTTTTGTAATAGTATGTTGTAGCATAATCAAAAACACCGTCGTTTTTGGTTAAAGCTGTAGCAATCGGACTTATTTTAGTTTCTTCCAATTCAATGTCTGGTAAAACTCCACCACCGTCATAAACCGTTCTTCCTTTTCTGGTTTTAAAAGCGTTGAAATTTTTAGCTTCTGTTTTTTGAGCTACGCCATTTTTGTCTTTGTGCGCATAATCCAAAGCTTGAATACAACGGCCAGAAGGTGTATAATATCTAGAAATGGTTACTTTCAGCTGCGTTCCGTAAGTCAGATCAACAGAACGCTGCACCAAACCTTTTCCGAAACTTCTGCTTCCTAAAATAACGGCACGATCCAAATCTTGTAAAGCACCAGAAACAATTTCAGAAGCAGAAGCACTTCTTCCGTTTACTAAAATTGCCAAAGGAATTTCGGTATCAACTGGTTCTTTCTGTGTTTTATACGTATTGTTGTGTTTTTCAATTCTAGATTTAGTCGTTACAATAACTTCATTCTTCGGAACAAATAAATTACAGATATCAATTGCCTCGTTCAATAAACCTCCAGGATTTCCACGCAAGTCTAAAACGATTTGTTTAGCACCATCTGCTTTTAATTTTTCAAGAGCATCTTTTACTTCAGCAGAAGCTTTTCTGCTAAAATGAGCCAAAACAATATAACCTGTTTTATCATCAATTTTTCCGTAAAAAGGAACCGATTTAATATCAACTTCATCCAAAACCAAAACAGTTGTATTCGGTTTACCTTGACGAAGATATTTAATGTTGATTTTCGTGTTTTTTGTTCCTTTCAATAATTGAGAAGCATCGTCTTTAAAATCGGCGATTAAAACATCTCCAATCTGAATAATTTCGTCACCCGCTTTAAGTCCAGCTTTATCTGCAGGATAATTTTTATAAGGTTCGCGAACAATCAAGCGATCGTTTTTTCTAGAAATTAAAGCACCAATTCCTGTGTATTCTCCAGTATTGTTGATTTTGAAGTTAACAACATCTTGTTCGTTAAAATAAACCGTGTACGGATCTAGACTTGCCAACATACTTTTGATCGCTTTATCCATCAAATCTCCGGGATTGGTTTCGTCAACATAATTGGTATTTACAGCTTTAAACAAAGTCGTAAAAATTTCGATCTGTTTGGCAATTTCAAAAAAATCTTCTTTAAAACTGGTTCCAACAAACAACATTCCCGCCGCAGCGACTGGTATAATAAATTTCTTTTTGAAATACGGATACATGATTATTCTTTTTTTCTTCTTTTTAATCTTCTTCTAATAAAATAGGCAAATACAACAAATAAAATGACAAACGGCCAAGCGCTTAGTAGTGAAAGCAATAAATCGGATAAAGTATAGAATCCAGATTCAATGGCACTCCAAAGTTTAGAACCGTAAGATATTTTAACACCTTCTTTTTCAGGTATTGTTTTATAAAATTCAATAGTAATGGTGCTTTCAGAAACTCTACTTTCCAAATATTTCAGTTGACCTTCTTTGGCTTCGATTTCTTCACGAATAGTCGAAATTTGTTCTTCAATTTCTAAAATTTCACTGACTTTGTTCGCTTTCTTTAAAATTTCAAGATAACGTTCTTCGAGTTTTTTCTTTGTTTTTAATCGAGAAGTAAGATCAATGTATTGTTCTGTAACATCTTGTGCAGATATATTTTTAACTTCAAAATAAGAAACACCTTTTGAAACATCATTTATAAAACGGTCAAAGTTCTGACTAGGTACTTTTATGGTAAGGTTTCTAAAAAGAGTTGCAAAATCTTTTCCTTCAGAATCATTTATAATTCGTGCTTTACTATTGGCAACAGCTTTTTGAATTTGAGCGAATGAATTTTCTAAATTATCGGTTTCAAATTTTAAAGTTGCTTCTTTTATAATTTTTTGTTCAATTTGTTGATCTACCTTCGGAGGCGGAGGCGGAGGTGCTTGCATTGGATCTGCTTGTCGGTCATAAGCGACGTTTTCTGCTTTTGCAGGCATTTTAACCGAAGAAATGATTACATTTTCATCGGCCGAAGCTCCAGTTTTGCTACAGCCAGAAAGAACTAAAATAAAAACAACTAAATGGAGAAGATGTCGCATAAAATTTCAATTTAGAGCTAAAACTACGATTTTTTTGCCTAACTTGATTAATAATCTTACTTTTTGAAATTTACGCTTCTGTTTTTGGTTCAGAATCTAGAGGTTTGTTGATTTGAGCTGTAAATTTCTCAAATAACTGAATCATTTTGGTATTGATTTCATCGTAAGACAAACGGTCTTTGGTTTGATAAAAAAGCATAATCGAATACGGCTGATCCAAATTATCCAAAAGCAAATGTTTGTTCAATCGGTAAGTTTCTCTTAAAACTCTTTTGAAGTAATTGCGATCAACAGCTTTTTTGAAGTATTTCTTTGAAACTGAAACGCCAATCTTGGTTTCTTCTTCTGAATTTGCTTCCGCTTGACGGTAAACCAAACGAAGCGGATATTTAGACACCGATTTTCCTTCAGAAAACAGTAATCCAATCGTGGTTTTGCTTTTTAAACGCTCGTTTTTAGGGTAAGTAAAGTTCATTTAATTCAGAAAAAATTTGCAAATTCTAGTGCAAAGGTACAATTAAACCAGAAAAACAGTTATTGTTTTCAATTTTAATAAGTCTAAAAATATATTTACTACTTTTGCGCATTAATTTTTGAAGCATGGAAAAAATTATATCTTATCCTATATCGGTAATTTACTATTTATTATTTGGTTTATGTTTGGTTGTTTTTCATCCAATTCAGTGGATTTGTTTAAATGTTTTTGGATACCAAGCTCACAAAAAAAGTGTTGATTATTTAAACTTTTTCCTTTTAAGATGTACGAATCTTGTTGGAACAACTTATACGATTGAAAATAGAGATACTATTCCGACAGGTGTGCCGATTATTTTTGTTGCGAATCACCAAAGTATGTACGATATCGTGGCAATGATTTGGTATTTTAGACGTTTTCATTGTAAATTTGTAAGTAAGAAGGAGTTAGGTAGCGGAATTCCAAGTGTTTCTTATAATTTGAAACATGGTGGATCGGTACTTATTGACCGTAAAGACCCTAAACAAGCAATACCAGTTATTAAAGGCTTGTCTGAATATATCGAAAAAAACACAAGATCTGCCGTGATCTTTCCAGAAGGAACAAGAAGTAAAACAGGAGTACCAAAAGAATTTGCGCAAAGCGGTTTAAAGATTTTATGCAAGTATGCGCCATCTGCATACGTTGTGCCCGTAAGTATCAATAATTCTTGGAAAATGGTAAAATTTGGTTTTTTTCCTGTTGGTTTAGGAAATCATCTGAAGTTTACAGCTCACCCAGCTTTGGCTGTCAAAGATTACAAATTTGAAGAGCTGATGGAGATTACTGAAAAAGCAGTTAAAGAAGGAATAAATGAATATAAACAGGTTTAAGTTTTAGTCCGAGCTAAAATGTAAAACCCAAATCTATAATAAGTAATGTCTATAAAAAACATTAGATTAGAAGTAATGCAGTTTTTGGAAAAAAACGTGGATAGCTTCGTTGAACAGTATTTAATTCCAGTGGAAAAAATTTGGCAGCCGTCTGATTTTTTACCAAACTCTCAAGGAGAAAACTTCTTTGAGGAGGTAAAAGAATTACGCGAGATTGCTAAAGAACTTCCGTACGATTTCTGGGTTACGCTTGTTGGTGATACTATCACTGAGGAAGCTTTGCCTACATATGAGTCTTGGTTAATGGATGTAGAAGGAATTGATCAAACCGAAGGAAGCCAAGGAAATGGTTGGGCCAAATGGGTTAAACAATGGACGGGAGAAGAAAACCGCCACGGTGATCTTTTAAATAAATACTTGTATTTGTCTGGTCGTGTGAATATGCGTGAAATCGAAATGACTACACAGCACTTAATCAACGACGGTTTTGATATTGGAACTGGAACTGACCCATACAAAAACTTTGTATACACTAGTTTTCAGGAATTAGCAACTTACGTTTCGCACAATAGAGTAGCGCAAATAGCGAAGAAATTTGGAGATAACAAGTTGTCTAAAATGTGTAAAATGATTGCTGGTGATGAAATGCGTCACCACCACGCATATAGCGAATTTGTAACTAGAATTTTCCAAGTAGATCCAAGCGAAATGATGTTGGCGTTTCAATACATGATGAAACAAAAAATCGTTATGCCAGCTCACTTCTTGAGAGAATCTGGTCAAAAAATAAGTACAGCTTTCGAACAGTTCTCAGATTCAGCACAACGTATTGGTGTTTACACAGCAAACGATTATGTTGAAATCATGCAGAAATTAATCAACAAATGGGAAGTTGATAAGATTTCTAATTTGACTGATGAAGCAGAAAAAGCGCGTGATTACTTAATGAAATTACCAGCTCGTATGGCTAAAATTTCTGAGAGAATTGTGATCCCTAAAGAATCTCATATCTTTAAATGGGTTGAACCAGCGAGATTGTAGATTTTAGATTGCTGATTTTAGATTTTTTGGAATTTAGAATTTTGAGTTTTCAAATTTTACCCAAAGTTTGTCCTCCTTAGCGAAGTCGAAGGATCTCATGCTAAATCTGTACTGTGCGTCCTTCGACTTCGCTCAGGAAGACATAAAATGAGAATTGAAATTTGAAAATTTATCAAACGCAACTTAGTTGCTTTAGCTTAAGTTAAAACATATTTGTTGATTGTTGAAGGTTTAAAATCTTTGACAATCAACTTTTTTTATAAAACATAAAAACCTCTATATGAGCGATTCACAACTGATTATTAAAACCATTGCTTTTGTTAAAGAAAAACTTGAAGATGCCGAAGGCGGACACGATTGGTTTCATATAGAACGTGTTTTTAAAAATGCAGTTTTGATTGCCAAAGGAACAGAGTGTGATCTTACAGTGGTGCAATTAGGTGCTTTATTGCACGATATTGCCGATAGTAAATTTCATAACGGAGATGAAACTATTGGTCCAAAAACGGCGAGAGCGTTTTTAGAGACTCAAAATGTTTCTGAGGACATAATTGCCCATGTTGTCAATATCATTGAAAATATCTCTTATAAAGGCGGAAATTTCGAAAGAAAGTTCTCTTCGGTCGAATTGGATGTTGTGCAAGATGCGGATCGCTTAGATGCAATTGGTGCAATTGGCGTTGCCAGAGCTTTTAACTACGGCGGATTTAAGAACCGTGCATTATATAATCCAGAAATTGCTCCTGTAACAAATATGACAAAAGAGGAGTATAAAAACAATAATGCTCCAACGATAAATCATTTCTACGAAAAGCTTTTGTTACTAAAAGATAAAATGAATACCGAAAAAGGAAAAGAAATCGCTGCTGAAAGACATCGCTTTATGGAAACTTTCCTTGCTCAGTTTTATGCAGAATGGGAAGGTTTGAAATAGTGTTTAGTCTCAGTCGCAGTGTTTAGTCTCAGTTTTTAGCCAGTGGCGTGAAATATTTATAGAATAACACACGAAAATATAAAAGTCCAGCGGGGTGAAACATTTTTAGATAAATGTGTCACCCCTCTGGACTTTTTTCCTGTTAACGCCAAAACTGTGACTGCGACTGAACACTGAGACTAAAAATGGATTTACTATTTAGATTTTATAAGGCACATTATAAGAAAAGCACATAAAAATCCAAATGAGAACCATAACAACCTTGTAACGTTATTACTTCTGACGATTTCCCTTTTTTCAAATTTTGTCATTTTGAATGTATTTTGAGCATTTCAAAAGTAATTTGTAACGAGGAAATAAATAGGTCTAAATAGGTTTTTAAACCATTAGAATAAGACATTTTTTATTTACGGTTTTCGATCTGGAGATTAAGTCTTTTTCTCTTGTTCCTTTCTCTCTTCATTTTCAATCAAATAAGTCTTTCTCTTGCTTCTTTCCTCTTTTATTTTCTAGAACGTACAAATTCTTCAACAGTATTCTTAAATTCTTTGTTCTGTTCGTAATACAAAATATGTCCGCCGTTAATAATTTTTACTTTTTGATTTGGAAATTTAAACAGGCGATAGTGTTCTGGACCAATATTGTTGTCTTTAGTTCCTGTGATTATTAATGTTGGAACTTTTATAGAAGCTGTTTCTTTTGTAAAATCGCTAAAATATAACGGACCGCTTAAAGCATGTTGTGCAAACGAAGAGTTTCTTTTTTCACTATTATCGATACTATCCAGCTTTTCTACATTTGCTCTATTGTCAGACAACATTTTATAATCTAAATCGGCTTTTTTGATTTTTGTTTTAGCTTCGAAAAATGTGTTTAAGATGGTTTCTTTACTTTTTATCGGAAAATCTTCTCCAAGAGTTTTGCCCATAAAAGCAATTTGATTCAAAAGAGAATCGTTAATGTCAAGTGTAGAATTCAGTAAAATTAAGCCTTTTACATGTTGAGGATATTTCTCGGCATATTTAGTAGCTAAAATTCCTCCGAAAGAATGTCCCATTACAAATACTTTTGAGACTTTAAGAGAAGCACGAATTTCTTCGATATCATCAATCATTCTGTCCATGCCATAATTGTTATCAGCAGGAGATCCAGATCGACCACAACCTCTTTGGTCGTAGTAACACATCTTCAGTTTATCTTCTAAAACATTTCCGCCAAATTCTTCAAATGACTTGCTCCAAGCGCCAGGACCGCCATGTACAAAAATGCAGACATCGCCTTTTCCTGAAACTTTCAGAAACAAAGGAACTCCATCTGAAGTTACAAAACTATTATTCGTTTCTTGCTTTAAATTGGTTTTGGTTTGACTTATTCCACTTTGTATAAAAAACAGCAATAGAATAGACAGAAAAGAAATTTTCATTTTTAATTTTTTAGATGTTTTAAGAATATAAAAGTATAATTAAAACAGCAGAGAAAAAATTAATGATTGTGTGTCATTAGCCAATGAATAATTGCCGCGCAGAAAAAACCTATTGCAAACCATAACAGTCGAGTTACTCGATTGTCTTTTATTATTTCCATTCTATCTTCGTGTGTCATCTCTCAGGAATTTTATTAGGCAAAAGTAATCTTGAAAAATATACTATTAGGTTACTTTCGGTTTTTAAAACAACACAATAAGACATTTTTAATGTTTTCAAAAAAAGCAAAAGCTTCAAATAGATTGTAATTCTATTTGAAGCTTTTTCACTTTGTAGCTATGAACCTTTGCGCCTTTTTCCCTAAAAGAATTAAGAACATCCACAATCGGTTCCGCCGCCGCAGTCTTTTTTCTTTTTAGATTTAAAAAAGAATTTTTTGATTAGAAAAGCAACCGCTAATCCTAATATCGCAAAGGCTATAATTTCTTGAAACATAACTTTTTATTTTAAAAGTTGATACGCAATTAATGCGGCAAAATAAGCCAATCCGCTCATGAAAACTAACTGCATTGCAGGCCATTTCCACGAATTGGTTTCCTTTTTTGTAATGGCCAATGTACTGGCGCATTGCATGGCAAAAGCATAAAATAACAATAGCGAAATTCCAGTTGGAAAGTCAAAGACTTTTTTTCCAGTATCTGGACGAACTTCTGCCTGCATTTTGCTTTTTATAGTCGATTCGTTATCAGTATCTCCAACACTGTAAATAGTTGCCAAAGTTCCAACAAAAACTTCACGTGCTGCAAACGAACTGATTAAAGCAATCCCGATTTTCCAATCGTAACCCAAAGGCTGAATTACGGGTTCAATCGCACGTCCCATTAATCCGATATAAGAATTCTCTAGTTTTTGAGAATTAACTTCATTTTCAAATTGGGTTTCATCCAAAGTTGTATTCGCAAATCTTTCTTTTACAATAGTTTCGGCTTCGTTAAATTCTCTTCCTGGTCCATAAGAAGCCAAGAACCACAATATAATCGAAATCGCTAAAATGATTTTTCCTGCTCCAGCAATAAACGCTTTCGTTTTTTCTACCACATTAATTCCGACGTTTTTGAAAAGAGGCATTTTATAACTTGGCATTTCAACTACGAAATACGTTTTAGACTCTAATTTCAAAACTTTATTCAAAATATAAGCAGATAAAATTGCGGCAAAAAATCCTAAAACATAAAGTGCCATTAACGTTAATCCTTGAATATTTAAAAATCCAAAAACTCGTTTGCTAGGAACAACAAGCGAAATAATAATGGCATAAACAGGTAATCTTGCAGAACAAGTCGTGAATGGCGTTACTAAGATCGTAATAAGGCGTTCTTTCCAGTTCTCAATATTTCTAGTTGCCATAATTGCCGGAATCGCACAAGCAGTTCCAGAAATCAAAGGCACAACGCTTTTTCCAGAAAGTCCGAATCGGCGCATAATTTTATCCATTAAGAATACCACACGGCTCATATAACCACTTTCTTCTAAAATCGAAATGAACAAGAACAAGACAGCAATTTGAGGAATGAAAATAACAACTCCGCCAATTCCCGGAATAATTCCTTGCGAAAGCAAATCGGTTAAAATACCGCTTGGCAATTCTTCTGCAACCCAGCTGCTTAAAGAAGCAAAAGTGCTGTCGATGAAATCCATTGGAATAGTTGACCAGCTGAAAATCGATTGGAAAATCAAAAACAAAATCGCGAAGAAAATAAAGTAACCCCAAACTTTGTGCGTTAAAACGCGATCAAGTTTTGCACGAATGTCTTTTGCCATCGAAGCATCGACTTTTAAACCTTCTTTTAAAACATCATTGATAAACTGATATCTTTTGATGGTTTCTTTCTGTTGCAAACGTTTTAATTCTGAATGCGATTTGGTAAAAGTGCTTCTGATTTCATTTCTATCTAAATTCAAGAAATTGACATCTTGCGTAATTACCAACCACAATTTATACATCAATTGGTTTGGAAATGCTTTTTGTAATTTTTCAAAATATTCAGGATCAATTACCGATGCATTTAAACAAGGTTCGCTTGGAAGTGTTTTATAAGAAACAATAAGTTCTTTTAATTCTTCAATTCCTAAACCTTTACGCGAACTAACTAATGCAATTTTTGTTTTTAGTTTATCTTCTAAATACGGAATGTCCAAAGAAATTCCTTTGCGTTCCATACGATCAGACATATTGATAACCAAAATCGTCGGAATTTCAAGATCTTTTATCTGAGTGTAGATTAGTAGATTTCGTTTCAGATTTTCAACATCTGTTACAACAACTGCTACATCTGGATATAATTTATCGTTTTTGTTTAGTAAAAGTTCGATTACCACACTTTCGTCCATCGAACTTGCGTTCAAACTGTACGTTCCAGGTAAATCTAGAATATTTGCTTTTACGTTATTAGGTAATTTACAGAATCCGATTTTTTTCTCAACCGTAATTCCAGGATAATTTCCGACTTGTTGGTTAAGACCTGTTAATTGATTAAAAACAGAAGTTTTTCCGGTATTGGGATTTCCGATAAGGGCAACATTAATATTCTGAACACTCATTACAAATTGGTTTTGATAAGTTCAACTTCAATTTCGCGAGCGGTTTCTATACGAATGGCAACATGAGAACCATTAATATCTAAATATAACGGATCGCCAAAAGGAGCAACCTGCAGTAATTCAACTAAACTGCCAGGAAGACAACCCATTTCTAATAATTTCAGTGGAATAAGATCGATATCAAAATCTTTGATAATGGCTTTTTCGCCTTTTTTCAGAGTGTGTATTGTATTTTGCAAGCTTATTTAGATTGAATTTAGATTGCAAAAGTAGACAATTATTCTTTATTTCAAGGCATTTAACACTTCCACAAATGCTAAAAGTTTCTAAAAATAAGGGATTTTACTCCTGAGATAGGAATTCGATGTCTTCTAAAAGGCGTTTTACGTCTTCTTTATTTGTTCCGTCATAAAAACCTCTAACACGACGTTTTTGATCGACCAAAACAAAATTCTCTGTATGCACCATATCATAAAGCTGATCTGGTCTTCCAAGTTTAACCGCTAGATAAGATTTTCTAGCCATAGTGTAAATTTCTTTTTTGTCACCAGTAACTAAATTCCATTTGCTGTCTACAACATGATGTTTTATAGCATATTCTTTTAAAACCGAAACACTGTCTACTTCTGGAAAAACAGTATGAGACAACAGCATAACTTTCGGATTGTTTAAAACGGCCTTTTGAACCTCTTCTAGATTAGTCGTCATTTTTGGACAAATTGATCCGCAAGTGGTAAAGAAGAAATCGGCAACATAGATTTTTCCATCATAATTTTTCTGCGTAATGGTATCGCCGTTTTGGTTGATGAAAGAGAAATCGGCAATGGTGTGGTATTTGCTTTTATATTGAACGGTACTGTCAACCAATTCAGGATTTACATCGGCAGGATTATAAATTGGAAGTGTCTTTTTTGGTTTTAAAGCCGAGTAAAACAAAGATATCGTAACAACCGAAAATACTATTAAAACAATAAAGAATTTGCGGTATTTGTATAAAAGCGATTTCATAAAAATAATTTGGCGCAAAAATACAAAAAGCAGATTTTAAAAACTTTACTGAATTATTTTTTTAACAGGCTTTTGTAACTTTTACCAAGTATCGCAGACAAATACCTCAGTGCTAATTTTCTATTTGTGAAATTTATCTGTCTTTTTGATCTTACAGTTAGAATTTTAACACAACTTTTGAAATAATAACAATATGTTTGTATTTTCTCTTAAACTATAATTTTTTATGAAAAAACAATTTGCAAAACCTGTGTTTGGTGTGATATCTGCAATGTTTGCAATAACTGCAGCTCAAGCTCAAACTACGCCAAAAGAGCCAGGTATTAATGTTTCGTATATGGATACGAAAATCAGCCCAAGTCAGGATTTTTTCAAATATGTAAACGGAACTTGGTTAGAAAAAACAGAAATTCCGAGTGATCGTACGACATGGGGAAGTTTTAATGAACTGATTAAAAAAACAGACAAAGATGTAATGGCTGTTTTACAAGAAGCTTCAAAAAATCCAAAGTACAAGTCTAATACAGATCAAGGAAAAGCTGTTAATCTATTTAATACATACTTGGACTCTATTGGAAGAAACAAAAGAGGAATTGAGCCATTAAAACCATATCTGAAAAAAATCGATGCAATTAAAAACATTGCCGATGTTCAGAAATATTTGGTTGAAATGGAAAAAGAAGGAAATGCTGGTTTCTTCGGAATTTACATTGGAGCTGATGATAAAGACAGTTCTAAAAACTCTGTAAATTTAGGACCAAGCCAATTAGGACTTCCTGATAAAGATTATTATACTTCTGACGATAAAGATTCTAAAGACAAACGTGCAAAATACGAATTGCATGTAGCAAGAATGCTTCAGTTTATTGGAGAGTCTTCAGAAAAAGCAAAACAAAGCGCAACTGAAATTTTAGCTCTTGAAACAGAATTGTCACAACCAAGATTAAACAGAGTTGAAAGAAGAGACAGCCGTTTACAATACAACCCAATGACAATTGCTGAGCTTCAAAAGTTAACTCCATCAATTAAATGGAATGAATATTTTGCTGGTTTAGGAATTACTAAATTGGAAAGTGTAATTGTTTCTGAGCCTAAATACATGACAGCTTTAGAAACTGTTTTCAAAGAAAACAAAGTTGCACAATGGAAAGAATACCTAAAATGGGATTTATTAAATAATTCTGCAACTAAATTGACATCAGCAATTGATGACGCTAATTTCGATTTTTACAGCAAAACACTAAGAGGAGCAATTAAACAGCTTCCTGCAGACGAAAGAGCACTTGCTGTTGTAAATCGTGGTGTTGGAGAAGCACTTGGTAAATTGTATGTAGAGAAAGTTTTTCCTGCTGAAGCAAAAACTAAAGCTCTTGATATGATTCATAATGTTATTACAGCTTACCAAAACCGTATTAACAATTTGACTTGGATGTCTCAAGATACAAAAGTTAAGGCAATAGAAAAGTTGAATAAGATTACCATAAAAGTTGGATACCCAGACAAATGGAAAGACTATTCAGCATTAACAATCAAAAGTATTGCTGAAGGCGGAACTTATTTTGATAATGCTAAAAATGTAGCAAAATGGAATTTCCAAAAAGGTATTGAAAAATTAGGAAAACCAGTTGATAAAACAGAATGGCATATGTCTCCTCAGACAGTAAATGCATATTACAATCCGTCTTATAACGAAATTGTATTCCCAGCTGCAATCTTACAGCCGCCTTTCTACAATTACCAAGCTGACGAAGCTGTAAATTATGGTGGAATTGGAGCTGTAATCGGTCACGAGATTTCTCACGGATTTGATGATTCTGGTGCAAGATATAATGCAGAAGGAAATTTAGTAGATTGGTGGACAGAAGAAGATTTGAAACAATTTACTGCTCTTGGAACAGATTTAGCAAATCAATACAGCGCTCTTGAGCCATTGCCAGGAATTCACGTAGATGGTAAATTTACTTTAGGTGAAAACATTGGAGATTTAGGAGGAATTAATGCTGCTTTTGATGGTTTACAATTGTATTTGAAAGCGCATGGGAATCCAGGTTTAATTGACGGATTTACGCCAGAGCAACGTTTCTTTATTTCTTGGGCTACTGTTTGGAGAACTAAAACTAGAGACGAAGCGATCAAAAATCAAGTGAAAACAGATCCGCACTCTCCAGGAATGTACAGAGCTTATGTTCCAATTCAGAATGTTGATGCTTTCTACAAAGCTTTCGATATTAAGAAAGGTGATAAAATGTATGTTGAACCAGAAAAACGAGTTAAAATCTGGTAATCAATAAATTATAATACTAAAAAAGGCGCTTTTATCAAGCGCCTTTTTTATTGCAACTAAATTGCGATATAAATTTCTACTTCTGCATCACTCGGATTTTGTGCTTTTTCTCCATAAACTTCAAAATCGGCAGTAAAAATTCTATTCAAATCGGAATTCCAAATTTTTAGCCATTCGTTAAAAACAATTCCTTCGGAAAGATTTCCTTTTGCTGTAAATTTTTGATAATGATTTCCTTCAATTGTTGTTCCTATCATTCCATTCGGAATTTCATCTAGATTTTCTACAGCACAACCTAAAATTGTTGTGTAAGGTCGAGTATGGTCTTTCTCATAATCGGTATAAATGCAATAAATGTCGTTGCTAATTTTTTTTGGAATTTTTACGCTAATTTCTTCCGTCAAAAATTGATTCCAAAGCGCAGGAATGTCTTTACCTGATTGTCCATTTTTATTAGTCGTTCTTACTGAAATCCCAATTACATTGAATTTTTTGATGTCCATTTTATATGTTATTTTGTTGAGGTTCAAACTTAGAACGAAGTAGTGACAACAGTATGTCAGTAGTGTAAGAATAAAGCGAAAAAAAAAGCACTCAGAATGAGCGCCTTCTCTATTTATCAATAAAGTCAATTATTTCAAATGACTGTAAATGTAAGTTTCAATTGCCTTTAATTCTTCATCAGACATTGATTGGGTAATAGTAAAATTGGTTTTCATAACCTCAAACTGACTCGGATCTACAATTGGTTCTGCATTTCCTTTTAAGAAAGTTACGATATCGCCATTTTTATCTTTGTAGATTTTGGCAATTTCTTTAATGCTTGGTCCAACCACTTTTTGATCTGGCTGATGACAGGCAAAACAATTTCCAGATCCTTCAAAAAGCTGTTTTCCTAATTCTTCTGGACTTTTGGCTTTCGCCGATTCTCCTTCAGAAACAGATTCGGTTGCTGTGTTTGTTGGCTCTGAACCTTCTTTTTTACAAGAAGCGAAAGCCAAAACAGCAGAAAGGAATAATACCTTCTTCATATATTTTAGATGTTATTCGATTGTAATTCGGTCGTTGTTGGTTGATGGCTGCGATATCACCAAAAAATCCAATTGCTCTTGACTTTCATTGGCAATATAATGCTGCGTTTTCGCCTCAATTAATAAACCTTGATTCGCATTCACAATTTCAGTTTTTTCTTCGTGATAGAAAGTTGCTTTGCCTTTTAGAATAAAAAAGAACTGATTGGCATGATTATGAAAATGCAGTTTTTCTTTGGTTCCGCTTGGCATGCTTTCTTGTTTTACAGATAAACCTTCCATATCTGCCAAAACCCAACTATCGCAATTGTCTCCCCATAAATAATGAGAAGCGTTTTGTTTATCGATAGCCATTATTTCTTTAAAAGAATTGCAGCTTCTTTAGCGAAATAAGTAGAAATAAGATTAGCGCCTGCACGTTTAATGCACATTAATTGCTCCATCATAATCTTATCGTTATCTAGCCAGCCTCTTTCAGATGCTGCTTTAATCATGGCATATTCTCCAGAAACTTGGTAAACCGTTACAGGAACATTTACTGTATTTTTAATTTCGCGAACGATATCCAAATAAGCAATTCCAGGTTTTACCATAACCATATCGGCACCTTCTTCAACATCAGACAAAGCTTCTTTGATGGCTTCAATACGGTTTGCATAATCCATTTGATAGGTTTTTTTATCTTTTGGAACAGCAACATCAGCTTCTTTTGGAGCAGAATCTAAAGCATCTCTAAACGGACCATAAAAAGCAGAGGCATATTTAGCAGAATAGCTCATAATACCAACATTTTGAAATCCGGCAGCATCTAAACCTTCGCGAAGGCGTAAAACACGTCCGTCCATCATATCGCTTGGCGCAACAAAATCGGCACCAGCTTCTGCATGAGAAACCGCCATTTTTACTAAAGCATCAACAGTGCTGTCGTTTTCTACATCGCCATTTTTTATAATTCCGTCGTGACCGTAAATAGAATACGGGTCTAAAGCTACATCGGGCATCACGATCATTTCTGGACAAGCCGCTTTTATGGCACGAATCGCTTGTTGCATTAATCCATTCGAATTCCAAGCTTCTTTTCCAGTATTGTCTTTTAAGTTTTCGCTCACTTTTACATAAATGTTAACAGCACGAATTCCTAAATCAAAAAGTTCTTTTACTTCTTCAACCGTTAAATCTATAGATCTTCTGAAAATTCCTGGCATTGATGGAATTTCAACTTTTACATTTTCGCCTTCAGCAATAAACATTGGAAACATAAAATCCGACGGACTTAAACTGGTTTCGCGAACTAAAGAACGAATTGACTCATTTACTCTTAATCTTCTGCCTCTTTGTAATGGGAACATATAATTTTAGATTTTAAATTTTAGATTTCAGATTTGGACTGATTATTTGAAACAGACTAATAAATCGTGTTTTCTAAAACCGTAGTTGTTTTTTTATTTTTTTGAAGTTGTGCTACTTTTACAAGCGGTGCAAAGTTACTGAAAAAGGAACAAAATAAGGTGTTTAGGTTGTCGCAGAATCCGTTAATATTATCTAAAAATTTGATTTTTTTATATTGAATTTGATCAAAATATGGTTTTTATAATTTTTCCGTCTAAATTTGCAAAATGAAGAAAATTCTTATTTTATTTTGTTGTCTGCTTTTAACGAGCTGTTTTGAGATTACAGAACGAATCAAACACCACGACGATCAGAGCGGTGAATATACACTGATGGTTGACTTTTCTAAATCTTGGTTTAAAACCAAATCGGCTATTTGGCTGGAAGAAGTAGACGGTGTCAAAATTCCAAACGAACAAGAAATTACCGCTAAACTCAATGATTTTAAAGAGAAAGCATTGAAGATTGATGGAGTTTCAAATGTTACGACAAAAACAGATTTTCAGAATTACGTTTTCATTATCAAACTCAATTACGCCAATCTAAAAGCATTAAATGCCGTTGTCAATACGATAAACAATCAGCGCGATCAGATTCACTTTAGCGGAAGCGGCAAAAGTTTTGAAAGAATTGCTTCTTATCCAGTTCCAGAAAAAGTGGTAAACGACCCGAAGAAAAAGAAAGATCTAGAAGAAGCTAGCATTATTTCTATTTACACTTTTGATAAAGACATTTTGGCTGTAGATAATGTCAACAGTAAAATTTCGAAAAACAAAAAAACGGTTTTTTTAAAGCAAAGTATGTACAGCGTATTAAAAAAATCGACATTAATGAATAATACAATCCAATTAACGCCTTGATTTTATGAAGCATTTTTACACCTTAATTTTTCTATTCGCCACATATTTCTCTTTCGGGCAGACGGTTCCAGAAAAATACGACTATTTTGTTCAGTTTAACGGAAGCCAGCTTTCTAAAAAAGTGAGTATTGACGAAGTATTAAATCATCCTGTTTTAACGAAGTATATTAGTAAAAAGCCTGATTTTGATCTTCGCAAATATGCTTCGATAATTAAGTTAGACGATAAAATTACCATACACGGAAATTTTTTAGATTCGGTTCCTTTTTATCAGGTTACAATTCCGGTAAAAAGTAAAGAGTCGGTTCGAAAATACTTAATCGAAAAATTGGGCGCTAACGAAAAAGCAGATTCAACAGGAATTGGATCTATTCAGGATTTTGGAAAGTATTCTGTTTTCAAGCCGAAAGAAGTAAACAAATCTTTGGTTTGGAATGATAATTACTTGGTAATATTTGAATTGACTAAAAGACTTCCGTCTAAATTTTATGATGTAGCCGAAAATGATTCTATTGCGATAGCAGAACCATACGTGGAAACAGTTATAGATGTGCCAGCTTATGGTGTTCCTGCTCCTCCAATGGCAGATACGTTAAAAATCGCTGAACCTGTAATGGATGTGCCAATAGCAATTGAAGCTCCTACTGAAACTGAAAAAGATTATTTGTACGAAGGAAATCCTTATGAAGAATATACGGCAGAGCAGGCTGAATTTGATAGAAAATTAGCCGAGAAGCAACGAGAAATTATAAAGACTTTATTTGAAAACGGATTTACGCCACCAAGTTCTTCCAAAATAAATGTTTCGGCAGATATTTCGTCATGGGTAAATTACAGCGGACTCATTTCAAGTTTCTATTCGCTGTATAATTATCCGTTGGCATTATTTGGAGGTTATGACAAATATTTGCCAATGCAGAAAAACTTTGGAAATTTTATAAAAGGGATCAATTTGGATTTTTATTTTGATAATGATAATGCAAGAATAGAGGAAGTGGTAGAATATACACCACAAATTGCCGACGTTGTAAGTAAAATTAGCAACAGAAAAATCAACAAAAATATCTTTAATTATTTTCCAGCAGAAAAACCTTTGGGATATGTTTCGTATCATGTAAATACAAAAGCGGCGCTAGAAAACTTTCCGTCATTGATGACCGAATTATTCCAGAATCCGAAATTCGCCAAAGAAGATATTACGCTTATTACAGACCTAATTTCTACAATAGTTGATGAAGAAGCCACAGCAAAGCTTTTTGATGGCGATTTAAGCGCTTTTTTATATAACGTGAAAGAAGTTGAGGTGATGACCAAAAAATATGGCTATGACGAAAATTATGAAGAGAAAATAACAGAGGAGAAAGTGAAAAAAGAAATTCCGTTGTTTTCTGTTATTTTTACTTCTACACATCCAACATTTGGAGATAAATTATTGCAATTGGGCGTTCGTAAAAAAGTATTGGTTCAAAACGGAAATCTTTATACGATCGCTGGAACTCAGGAATATGACAACATTTTTATTTTAAAAGATAAAGATGTGGTAATTGTTGCCAATACAAAAGATTACTTTGGAGCAGGAAATGGATCTTTTACTAAAGAGACCAAGAAAAATTTGAGTAAAAACTATATTTCTGGAAAGCTAGATATTGCGCAAACGGTAAAAACATTTGGTAAAAAAGCCAAAGACTCCGAACAGGATCGAATGACTAAAATTTCCTCTCAGTTTTCGGATGTAGCAATTGAATCGCCGAAGAAGCTAATTGATAATAAACTGAAATTTGTTTTTAAATTAAACTCTTTCAAGTCGGATAAAAACATCATTTTACAGACTTTAGATCTAGCAGAAGAAATGACTTCTAAATAATAGAAAACAAAAAATCCCTGAACACTTCAGGGATTTTTTTATGATTTTATTGAATGGAAGCTTCGTAAATCTCTTTAATCGAATTGCCCAATTGCGAATTAAATTCAGCATCAGATTGCCCAGCGCTAAGTCCTTCTGATAAAGCTCTTGAAAAACTCGCAATCAATCCGTGATTTTCTGCTAGTTTTTCATTGGCATCTTCTCGAGAATATCCACCAGAAAGTGCTACAACACGAACCACATGAGGATCTGACATTAAATCGCTGTAAAAATTATTCACGGTCGGAATAGAAAGTTTCAGCATAACTTTTACCTCTTTGTCCAAAGAGTTAAGCTGCTTTTGAATTTCATCTTTCAAAATCTGTTCTGATTTTTCTTTGTCAGCACTGTAAATATCTACTTCAGGTTCAATTATCGGCACAAGTCCTTTTTCAAAAATCTGCAATCCAACTTCAAATTGCTGTTTTACCACTTCTTGAATTCCTTTCTGGTTTGCTTCTTTAATGACAGAACGCATTTTGGTTCCAAAAATCTTTCGCTCTACAGCGTGATCCAATAGTTCATTAAGATTAGAAATTGGTTTCATCAGCTGAACTCCATTTGCAAGTTCTGCCAGACCTTTATCTACTTTTAGAAAAGGAATAATATGTTTTTTCTCCCAAAGATAATCTGCAGTCCATTGTCCGTCGATTTTACGATCCATTGTATTTTCAAACAAAATGGCTCCAAGAATATAGTGGCTGTCAAAAGCAGGACTTTTAATAATTCTGGTTCTCATTTCATGTACAAGAGTGTACATTTCTTCTTCATTTGAGTATTGATTTTCCTGAACGCCATATTGCGATAATGCCTTTGGTGTGCTACCACCGCTTTGGTCTAAGGCAGCAATAAAACCTTTTCCAGAATGCATGAGATTTAACTGTTCGCTGTTTATATTTTTCATAACAATGAATTTTAGTTTTTTATAAATCTCTGTAATTTAAGCATTTTAATTGGGCTTAGTGCTTATTTAGAGTTAAGATTTCTTACAAACCTATTTTTTCATTGACTTTGTCGTAGACTTCTTTTACCTTTTTGGGAGGATCAAATCTGTACCCGACAGAAAGTTTCAGAGTGCCAATATTGTCGTTTAATCTTGGATCGACTTTATCGTCTTGTGCAAAACTTACAGTATTAAGACTCACAAAACCAAAGAAACGGTCTCTATTATAGGCCAGTTTTAAATTGAAATCGGCTTGGTATAAAGCTGAGGTTTCGCCATCAACATCATTAATTCCAGCTCCAAGGGCAAGTCCAACGCCAATTAAGATCCGATTGCTGATCACGAAATTGTAATAATAAGCAGGAGCGAGCGTAAACACATACATATCAGAAGGAGGTGAATCGGGAGTGTTTAGGTCTATGTTGGTATAATAAAAAGAGAACGAAGGAACGAAACTTCCAGAACTTTTGGTCTGCCATTCATTCTGATTTACCAATGTTCTAAAAGAAAATTTATCATTAAAAATATAAGAAGTCGATCCGCCAATTTTTGTAGTACGCATTCGTGGCAATTGGGCAGTTATATTATCATCACTAATATAAAATCCTTTTTGATTAATGAATGTAAAGGTCTGCATCCATTTTTTGTAATAAAAACGTGTATTGAAATTGAAGTTCTTAGAATTAGAATCGCCTTTATTTCCTCCAAGAAATTTGGGAGCAAAACCAATTGTAATATCAATAATCTTGTAGTTTAAATTGAAACCAATTTGTTCTCTTCTGTTCGGAATAAGATTAAGATATATTTTCGGATCCTGATTATCTGAAGCAATCTGAAAACTATTGGAAGTATCTAAATAATAAACGCTGGCAGTAATTTTATCGTTATAAGATTTAAAATACGGATTCTGCAAGTATCGTTTTGAGCAAAACACCCAAAAATGCTGATGAAGAATATGGCGTAAATTAGTTTTAAACGCATAGAAACATAGTTTTTTGATAATTTAAAATTATGATTTTTTAAATTTAGCTCTAAGATAGGTCTTTAAATCTATGTTTCTATGTGTTAAAGAAATATATTAAATCCACTCGCGCGGATTTGCCAAAACGTTAATCAATTTCTCTTCTTCACTTCCTGCTTCTGGATGATGATCGTATACCCATTGTACATGTGGAGGCAAACTCATCAAAATACTTTCAATTCTTCCGTTTGTTTTCAATCCGAATAATGTTCCTTTATCGTGAACCAAATTGAACTCCACATAACGGCCACGACGAATTTCTTGCCAAGTTCTTTGTTCTGGAGTATACGAAAGGTTTTTTCTTCTTTCTACAATTGGTACATAGGCTTGAAGAAAACTATTTCCAACTTCGGTTACAAAATCATACCAGTTTTCCATTGACATTTGCTCATTTTTTTTACAATAATCAAAGAATAAACCGCCAAGTCCACGAGCTTCGTTTCGATGCGCATTCCAAAAATACGAATCGCATTGTTTTTTATATTTCGGATAAAACTCAGGATTGTGTTTATCGCAAGCTGTTTTACAAGTTTGATGAAAATGAATGGCATCTTCTTCAAATAAATAATAAGGCGTTAAATCTTGTCCGCCGCCAAACCATTGTTCGATTACATTTCCGTTTTCATCGTACATTTCAAAATATCGCCAATTGGCGTGCACAGTAGGAACCATTGGGCTTTTCGGGTGAAGAACCAAACTTAATCCGCAAGCAAAGAAATCGGCTTCGCCAACATTAAACATTTTTTGCATCGTTTCTGGAAGTTTTCCGTGAACGGCTGAAATGTTGACACCGCCTTTTTCGAAAACAGCTCCGTTCTCAATAACGCGAGTTCTTCCGCCACCGCCTTCTGGGCGTTTCCATAAGTCTTCTCGGAATTTTGTAGTTCCATCAACAGCTTCTAATCCAGCGCAAATCTGGTCTTGTAAATTTTGTATGTATGCGTAAAATTTATCTTTCATTTTTCTTCTAATTCTAAATAAATATCTCCATTTGGATTTCTCAATGTTTTGGTTTTAAAACCTGGTTTCGAAAATTCAGCATCAAAATCAGGACATTCAGAGATACACTTTCCAAATTCACCTTCTACATAATATTCTCCAATTGAATCGGTATATTGAATATGATCCATTCCAATGGCATAGTAACGAACACTGTCCAAAGGTTTATTAGTAGATTTGTCATAAACAATTCCTTGTCCTGTTTTATAACCTTCACACTAATCAAAAGGATAAAAGTAACTGCTAAAACTATATTTTTTATCATAAATAAATTATTTAAGCTTTTAGTTATTGTTGTGATTGTACTCTGATTTAAGAAGTCCGAAGTAAACAGAGTTTTGCAAAGTGCCATCTCCATTTCTAAATTCGTCTCTTAAAATTCCTTCTTGTTTAAAATTGTGTTTTAATGCGATTCGCTGGCTTACGATATTAATTTCTGATGTACAGATAAAAACTTTATTCAACTTTAATTCATTGAAACAAAATTCAAGTGCATCAGAAACCATTTTCGAAGTAATTCCTTTTCCTTGATAATCTTCGTCTACAAAATATCCGAATTCACATTTAGAAATGCGATAATCGATCGTTTTTACACATAAATAACCAATCAAATGGTTTGTTTGGATATCGCGTGCATAAAAATGAAAACCTTCCTTGTTTTGCTCTTTATCGCCACTTTGCGATAAAAAATGCTGTGCTTTTTCTAAAGTATCTGAGTTGGCAAGTGTAACGGGGAAAGTTTTTCCAATATGAGTTTTATTCTTATCAATCAGTTTGTAGAATTCTTCGGGAAGAATAGCATCAATTCGGTCTGTTTTCCAATCTGTAAAACTCATTTTATTTGTTTTTAATAGATGAAATTTTCGAATTTATTCCGAAAGAAAAAGCTTTACTCTCGGCTTGAATATATTGATATACAGCCAGAGCTTTATTTTCAAAATTATAACTTTGGTCTTTTGAAAGTTCCATTAAAATATCTGCAAACTGTTCCAATTGTTCCCAATCAAAATGAAGACGTGTCAATAATGTGTTCAAATCTTCATTAGAATAATCAATCAAACTTTCAAAGTTTAATCCGAATTCTTTCAGTTGGTTTTCAAGATCTGATTTTTGCAAATCGTTCAAAGGATAAGGTACATAAACAAGAGTTCTCAATGTTTTTAGAACATTGTCGATCCTGATTTTTTCTTCGTCTCTTAAACCTTTATTCAGCATAATTTACATTTTAGTAGATTTGAATGTGGTTTGGCTATAAACTAATTTTCCTTTTGAAGTTTGACCAAATTTCTTTATTGTTCGATAAACAAAATATAAAACAGGCAAAGCATAATAAATAAAACCCATACAAATTGGAACAAAAGGCTTTTCTATAAATAATCCGCTTGATTTAACGGTTTGAAAATACCCCGATGTTTCTAAATACTCTTGTGTCAATCCAAACGGAGGGATTATAGCATTTCCGATACAAACCGCCAGAATCAAGAAAAAATAGAAAATAGCTCTTAGAGCAGATTTTCCCATTTGTAACATTCGAACTTCTGGACTTACATTTGAAAATGCAAATCGCATTCTGTTTAAAACTGTCAGCAGATAAATATACAGAATATTGGTATTGATAACCGATTCATTGAAAGAATAGGCAAATGTTGCGTACAAAGGAAAAAACACAAAAAGGGACCATTTTTTCGGCATAACTGCCATAAAAACGCCTGAATGTACCATTATAAACTCAAAAGCCATTAAAATCGCCAAATCATTTATCAAACTTACGGGATGAAGTTCTGGATGTGTCCAAACCATCAAAAATACGTAAGCGTAATAGGCTTGAAAGCCATATTCAATAAATGAAAAAGGGGAGTTTCTGTTGAAGCTGATATTGGCAAACATAGGCTTTTTGGTTTTTAAGTTTACAGTCGCAGTTTTCAGTCTCAGTCAAACTGAAAACTGCGACTGAATACCGAAAACTATTATTGCCCGTATTCCTTCACCGCGTCGATAAATGCTTTTGCGTGGTCTACAGGGATATTTGGTAAAATTCCGTGACCTAAATTTACGATATATTTGTCTTTTCCGAACTCATCAATCATTTCATGAACCATTTTTTTGATAGTTGGAATTGGAGAAAGCAATCTTGACGGATCAAAATTTCCTTGTAACGTAATGTTTCCGCCAGATAAGTAACGAGCGTTTCTTGCAGAACAAGTCCAGTCAACTCCCAATGCAGAAGCTTTACTTTTACCCATATCACCAAGAGCAAACCAACAACCTTTTCCGAAAACAATAACTGGAGTAATCTCAGCTAAAGCGTCAACAATTTGGTTGATGTATTTCCATGAAAATTCTTGATAATCAACTGGAGAAAGCATTCCTCCCCAAGAATCAAAAATCTGAACGGCATTTACTCCCGATTTTACTTTTTCTTTTAAATATAAAATAGTCGTGTCTGTGATTTTTTGCAATAAGGTATGCGCTGCAACTGGGTTTGAAAAGCAGAATCCTTTTGCAGTATCAAAACTTTTAGAACCTTTTCCTTCAACAGCATAGCAGAAAATTGTCCAAGGAGAACCTGCGAAACCAATTAACGGAACTTCGTCATTCAACATTTCTTTAGTCAATTTCACAGCGTCGAAAACGTAACCTAAAGTTTCATTTACATCTGGAACAAAAACTTGATTTACTTGTTCCATTGTACGAATTGGATCTAGAATAATCGGACCTAAATTGTCTTTCAATTCTACGTGAATTCCCATTGCGCGAGGAACAACCAAGATATCTGAGAATAAAATCGCAGCATCTGGAGCAATTCTGCGAATTGGTTGAACGGTAATTTCAGCAGCTAATTCTGGAGTTTCGCAACGTGTAAAAAAATCATATTTGTCACGAAGTTCTCTAAATTCTGGCAAATATCTTCCCGCTTGACGCATCATCCATACCGGCGGACGCTGAACTGTTTCTCCTTTTAATGCTTTTAAAAATAGGTCGTTTTTTAACATTTTTTTCTTGCTTTAGGCTTTAAGCTTTAGGCTTTAAGCTGTTTGTTTTATAATTTTAATGCTTATGGCTTAAAGCCTAAAGCGTATTGCTTACTTATATTCGTGAATTACATCTTCGATCACATCCTCAATTGTAGGTTGATCAGCGACGATGATGTTTTTAGTGATTTTTGATAAAGCTTCTGCGGTGGTATCGCCAATACAGAAACAGATTTGTTTGTTTATAGTATTGTGTTTCAGGTAACTTTTAACTCCAGACGGACTAAAAAACAAAATCGCTTCTGGATTTGCTTTTAATTTTTGAGGCTGAAGCGTAGTTTCGTAAACTTCAATTTCATTGAATTTGATTCCGTTTTCTTTTAAAGCTTCTGGCAAAGTATCTCTTCTCATGTTGCCACTGAAAAAAGTATAGCTTTCATTTCCGTAAATCAAAGTGATAATCTCGGCTAAATCTGCAGCGTAACCTGTGTAAGCCACAACATTAAAACCATTATCGCTTAAAAGCGTTTTGGTTTTAAGTCCAACGCAATACACGTTTTTCTTTTTTAATTCTTCCGATTTTGGATTTGATAAAACACTATGAACGGCATTCTGACTTGTAAAAATCAGACTATCGTTGAGGTCTTTTAATTCAAAAGGTTTATTTTCGGTTTTAATGAAATCGGCTTCGATTAATTCGACACCATATTTCATCAACTCTTGTTTATGAAGGGGAGATAATATTTTGGTAGATACTATTTGAACTCGGTTTGCCATTATTTTTTCAGGGATTCTTTGATTTTCTGCATTAATTCCGTTCCACCATTATTCAAAATCTCCTGAGCAGAGTTGAATCCTAATTTTTTCCATTCTGAAATATCAACCGTTTTGTCGATTTCCAATTTTTGTTTTCCGTCGATAGAAAGTAAAACACCTTGAAAATGCAGAGTGTCTTCGTCTTCGTTATACGTTACTAAAGCTCCAATTGGAGCCGTACATCCACCTTCAAGCGTTCTTAAAAACTGACGTTCGATATGTGTACAAATTTCAGTTTCGATATCATTTAACTGAGAAAGTGCATCCAAAGTATAATTGTCATTTTCCATCCCAACAACTAGCATTGCTCCTTGTGCAGGCGCTGGAATCATCCAATCTAAATTGATGAAGTTTTCTGGTTTTAAGTTGATGCGTTCCAAACCGGCAGCTGCAAAAACAGCTCCGTCCCAGTTGTTGTCTTGTAACTTCTGCATACGTGTGTTTACGTTTCCGCGCAAATCAACTACAGTATGATTAGGATATTTATTGAACCATTGTGCCTGACGACGCAAACTTCCGGTTGCAATTGTACTTGGATTTGTAAAATCAGGATTTCCTTTATGGACTAAAATATCTAAAACATTGGCTCTTGGTAAAACTGCCCCTTGAACGATACCTTTTGGTAAAGCCGTCGGAACATCTTTCATAGAATGCACCGCAATATCAATATCGCCATTGATCATCGCAATGTCTAAAGTTTTGGTGAAGATTCCCGTGATGCCAAGTTCGTAAAGAGGTTTATCCAGAATAATATCACCTTGAGATTTTACTGCAACAATTGAGGTTTTATAACCTAAATCGTTTAGTTTTTTCTCGACAGTATGTGCCTGCCAAAGTGCTAATTCGCTGTCACGCGTTCCTATTCTGATTGTTTTTTCAGCCATGTTTTTGTATTAAAAATTTACCATTAAGATATGAAGTGAATTAAGCTTATAAAACTTAACTTTCTTAATGTCTTAATGGTAAAATAACTAAGATGCTTTTATTTTGAAGACTTTTTCGATCCATTCGATGCTTTCATCGACCATGGTGTCATCGTCTTTTAAATGATTTGCGAAATGTGTAGTGATTTTTTGAATGATTCGGTTACTGATGATTTCAGCTTGCTCTTCATTAAAATCGGCAATTTTTTTACTTTGAAAATCCAGTTCCGAAGCTTTAATAGCATTTAGTTTTTCTTTTAAAGCATTAATTGTCGGAGCAAATTTTCTTCCTTTCATCCAAGTCACAAATTCTTCTTTGATTTCTTCGATGATGGCTTCAGCAGCCGGAATGTGTAATTTTCTGTTTTCCAAAGTTTCATCTGTCAATTGAGACAAATAATCCATGTGAATCAAAGTTACGCCTTCTAATTCCTCAACGTTTTCATGGACGTTTTTCGGAATAGATAAATCCAATATCAATAAAGGTTTTTTCAGATTTAAAATCGCTTTGTCAACCGTTGGGTTTTGCGCTCCTGTTGCAACAACCACAACATCGGCTTTTTGAAGTTCTAAATGCAATTCAGAGTAATCTTTAACAATCAAATTTAATTTTCCTGCTAATTTTTCTGCTTTGTCTTTAGTACGGTTTATTAAAGTGATGTGTTCGTTTTTAGTATGTTTTACTAAATTCTCACACGTATTTCTTCCAATTTTTCCAGTTCCAAAAAGCAAAATGTTTTTATTGCTGATGTCTTCTACATTTTTAAGAATGTATTGTACCGATGCAAAAGAAACCGAAGTAGCACCAGAGCTAATCTCAGTTTCGTTTTTAATTCTTTTGCTCGCTTGGATAACCGCATTCACCAGTCTTTCCATAAAAGCATTTGCTAAACCTAAAGATTTAGAGTGAATGAAACTGGTTTTAATTTGAGATATAATTTCAAAATCGCCTAAGATCTGACTGTCCAAACCAGTTCCTACGCGAAATAAATGATTAATTGCTTCTTGATTTTTATAAACGAAACCAACTTTTTGAAAAGCATCAACAGAACCATTACTGTTGTCACAAATTAATTTGATTAGTTGAAATGGGTGTTCTGCAAAACCATAAATCTCGGTTCTGTTGCAGGTTGAAGTAACCAATAAACTTTCTATTCCTTCGTTTTTAGCTTGTTCCAACAGGCGAGTTTTCGCAACTGCATCCAAACTAAATTGACCTCTGACCTCAGCATCAGCTTTTTTATAACTCAGACCAACTGAGTAAAAATAAAGGTGTTTCGGTACGTTATTGTTTTCCATAAATTCACTTTCATAAAAGTGCAACAAAATTATTACTATACCATCGATAAAAATAACGCTAAAAGTACTTTTTATGTCGCTGTATGTTTTTTTGAACCTAAATAGGTGTTTTTGAGTAAAAAGGACTACTTTTGTAGCAAAATCAACTCATTAGAAGTGATTAGTTTAGAGTGATTCTAAATAACATTTGAAGTTTGTTTTGATTTTCGTTTCAAAAAAATATCGCTATGGGTTCTCAAGAAATTATAAAAATTGAAGACGACTTTACGCTGATCCGTTTTCAGAATGACGGCACTGAGCCATTTTTTGCACAGCATGAAATTGTGGGTACTGGTCTGATACAGTTTCACTTCGGAATAAAAGGGAATGCAAAATTCTTATTCAATCAAGGCACTTATGCTTTAGAACTGAAAGAAGAAAAATCGCTGCTTTTATACAATCCGCAGAAAGAATTACCGCTTCATTTAGAACTCGCTCCAAACTCGTGGGTCATTTCGGTAATTGTTTCGATTAAGAAATTTCACGCGTTGTTTTCTGCCGAAGCTAATTATATCACTTTTCTAAGTCCTGACAATAAGGATAAAAAATATTATAACGAAGGAAATATCAGTCCGTCGATGGCGATTGTTTTGAGTCAGTTGTTTCATTACAATCTTCATCCTTCGATAAAAAACCTTTATTATAAAGGAAAAGGATACGAATTGTTGAGTTTGTATTTCAATAGAACTGAAGATCCAAATGCAGAACAATGTCCGTTTTTGATTGATGAAGACAATGTTTTGAAAATCAGAAAAGCAAAAGAAATTGTAATCGCCAATATGGCTGAACCGCCCGGATTGCAAGAGCTTTCAGATGAAATTGGCTTGAATTTGAAAAAGCTGAAAATGGGTTTCAAACAAATTTACGGCGATACCGTTTACGGTTTCCTTTTCGATTACAAAATGGATTTCGCTAGAAAACTATTAGACAGCGGTTCTTATAATGTAAACGAAGTAGGATTGAAAATTGGTTACAGTACCGGAAGTCATTTTATCGCTGCATTCAAAAAGAAATTCGGAACAACACCAAAAAAGTATTTGATGTCGATTAATGCGAATGTTTAATAAATGAAAAAAGTTATTTTCCCGATTTTAATTGTTTTTTTGAGTTGTAAATCTGAAGAAAGTCCACTTTTGATTGAGTTTAGAAATATGGCATTTCATGATATTGAAGTTGATAGTGTAAAGACATTTGGTTTTGGTTTGCCACTTCCTCCAAGAGATTCGTTAGAATTATTAAGGGATATGAAGAAAATAGCGATTTATCATAAATACGGATTACACAATAAAAATTTAGGATGTATTGTTGGTGACAAAGAGTTAGACGAAGCAGCGAATGAATATCAAAAAATAACTGATGCTTATCTTGAAAAGAGAAACGGAAAAGAGTGGAAAGAAAAAATGAAGATTGAATTAAATAATATAAAGTCAAAGCTCAAATAAGCATCAATTTTAAAAATAACAACATAATTAAAAAGTAATAATTATCATATTTCGAAAAAGAAGCAAGTTCTACTTTTGCAGAAATTTTTAAAAACAAATAAAAAAGCTTAAAGCCTAGCGCTTAAAGCCTAAAGCAAAAAATATAATGAAAGGCGCACTACTAATAAACTTAGGATCTCCGGATAGTCCAACTCCAAAAGATGTAAAACCTTATTTAGATGAATTTTTAATGGATAAATACGTGATCGATGTTCCGTATTTATTAAGAGCATTTTTAGTTCGTGGAATTATTTTAAGAAAAAGACCTGAAGAATCTGCACATGCTTATGCGAAAATCTGGTGGGATGAAGGTTCTCCGCTAATCGTTCTTTCTGAGAGAATGCACAAAAAAGTACAGCCGTTATCTAAAATTCCAGTTGCCTTGGCAATGCGTTACGGTTCAATGACAATCGAAAAAGGTTTGCAAGAATTGAGCGATCAAGGTGTAACTGAGGTTTTGCTTTTCCCGTTATATCCTCAATACGCAATGGCTTCTACTTTGACGATTTTAGTTTTGGCAGAAGAAATTCGCAAGAAGAAATTCCCTCATATGAAATTCAGTGATGTTCCTGCGTTTTACAACAAACCAGATTACATCAAAAACGTGGCAGATTCTATCGAAAAGAATCTGAAAGGATATGATTATGATCAATTAGTATTTTCATATCATGGAATTCCAGAGCGTCACGTTCGTAAAACAGACAAAACAAAATCACATAAAAAATTCGTAACCAACGAAATGTGTTGCGAAGTGGGAACTCCAGAAGCAGAATTCTGTTATAGAACACATTGCTACGAAACGACTCGTTTGGTTGTAGAGCAATTAGGAATTCCGAAAGACAAATATTGTGTGACTTTCCAATCGAGATTGGCTGGTGATAAATGGCTTGAGCCTTATACAGATGTTGAAATCGATAATATGCCAAAAAGAGGAATTAAGAAAATTGCGGTTGTAACCCCAGCTTTCGTTACCGATTGTTTAGAAACTTTAGAGGAAATTGCCATGCGCGCCAAAGAAGATTTCGAAGCAAATGGAGGAGAAGAGTTCTTAGCAATTCCGTGTTTGAATGACGACGACGAATGGTGTCAGACCGTTTCGAATTGGATTAACGACTGGGCGAAGTAATATTTTGTTTCAAGTTTCAGGTTTCACGTTCCAAGTTAGCCAACTTTGAGAGAAACCTGAAACTTGAAACCTGAAACAAAAACAACAATGGAATACTACAATTATCTAAAATCACTTCATCTTATTTTTGTAATAACTTGGTTTGCAGGCTTGTTTTATATTGTGCGTTTATTTGTGTATCAAATAGAAGCTAATGAAAAACCTTCTCCAGAAAAAGAAATTTTGCAGGCACAATACAAAATTATGGCCTATCGTTTGTGGTACATTATTACATGGCCGTCGGCGGTTTTGGCGAGTATTTTTGCTTTTTGGATGCTGTTTTTTACAGATGCAGGTCATATTTGGATAAAAATGCCTTGGATGCACGTAAAATTATGCTTCGTTTTCCTTTTGTATTTATACCACGGAAAATGCCATCAAATTTTTAAGCAATTGCAGAATGATGAGGTAAAATATTCAAATAATTTTATGCGTTTATGGAACGAAGGCGCAACGATTATTTTGTTTGCCGTTGTTTTTTTAGTAGTTTTAAAAAGTGCTATCAACTGGATTTTCGGCGTAATCGGAATTATTTTATTCTCGGTTTTAATAATGCTGGGATTCAGATTTTATAAAAGAATCAGGGAGAAGAAATAAAAAGTTGCCACGAATTACACAAATTGGCACTAATTTATTTAGCCACAGATTAAAAAGATTATTTGGATTTACACATTACGTTAAAAATCATTTTAATCCTTTTAATCTGTGGCTAAAAATATCAAAATTTAATTCGTGCGAATTTGTGTAATTCGTGGCAAAAACAAAAAAACAGATGTTTAACAACTTCAAAATGACAATGCTTTCGCTTCGTACTAGGATTTTCCTGTCGATGATTGTATTGATTGTTGTGGCATCTTTTTTATTGGCTTCGATTTCGATTATTCAGTTTAAGACTGAGGCCAAAGAATATCATCAAGAACGTTTAGAACGAAAAGAAAATGCCGTAAAAGAACACATTAATTATGTTCTGGCGACTACAACTTATCCGCTAAAAACTCAAAATCTGGATTTGATTTTTAAGGATAAAATCCACGAACTGGCGCAGATTCATAAAATCGAAATCAATATTTATAGCCTTGACGGAAAACTTTTAAAATCTTCAAAAGAGTCATTCGCTGTTGATAAAGCACCACCGCCAATTCCAGAATATATCCTAAAATTGGTTCGATCTTCTATCGAAAAACGATTTGTAGATATTAAAACCATTGACGGAGTTAAAAACCGATCATCCTACAGTTTAATTAAAGACGAAAAATTCAAACCACTCGGAATCTTAAATCTTCCCTATTTAGAAGACGATGGATATTATGACAATGAGCTGAATACTTTCTTGATTCGTTTAAGTCAGGTGTATTCTTTCATGTTAATCGTGGCTTTCGCGTTAGCGTATTTCCTTTCGACTTATATTACAAAATCACTAAAAACTATTTCTGATCGTTTAGAAGAAACGAATCTAGATCAGAAAAACGAAAAAATTGTTCTAGAAGCAAATAGTAAAGAAGTCAACTTCTTGATCAAAGCGTATAACGGAATGGTGGACAAATTGGAAACCAGTGCCGTTAAATTAGCGCAAAGCGAACGTGAAGAAGCTTGGCGCGAAATGGCAAAACAAGTGGCACACGAAATTAAAAATCCGCTTACGCCAATGCGTTTGACGGTTCAAAGTTTTCAGCGAAAATTCGATCCTTCTGCTCCAGATGTAAAACAGAAAATGAACGATTATTCAGAGACTTTAATTCAGCAGATTGATACTATGACGGCAGTTGCTTCGGCATTTTCGAACTTTGCTTCGATGCCGGCGCAGCAAAATGAAACGTTGAATGTGGTTGAGGTTGTAGAACTGGCTTTGGATATTTTCAACGAAGAATATATTTCTTTCGAAAAAGAAGAAGAAGAAATCATTTCTAAAATGGATCGTACACAATTGATCAGAGTGATTACCAATTTGGTTAAAAATGCGACTCAAGCTATTCCAGAAAGTCAGTTTCATAAATCAATTGTGGTTTCAGTAAAAAGGAGCGACAATAATGTTGAGATTGCCGTAAAAGACAACGGAATTGGAATTCAGAAACAAGATATAGGAAGAATTTTTGAGCCAAAGTTTACTACCAAAACTAGCGGTATGGGACTTGGACTCGGAATTATCAAAAACATTATCGAAAATTACAAAGGAACAATTACCTTTGAGTCAACTTACGGAAAAGGAACTACGTTTACAGTTTCTCTACCTATCACCAACTCATAAAATATAGCGTCATGAACTACGAAAATCTTTTAATTTCTATTGAAGAAAATATCGCGACAATTACAATAAACAGACCAACTAAATTGAATGCTTTGAACAAAGCAACAATTAGTGATTTGAGTAAAGCGATTCAATTATTGGGTAAAAATGAAGATGTCCGCGTTATTATTTTAACAGGAAGCGGCGAAAAAGCTTTTGTTGCGGGAGCTGATATTTCTGAATTTGCTAATTATACGATTATTGAAGGCGCACAATTGGCTGCTGAAGGTCAAGAATCTCTTTTTGATTTAATCGAAGGTCTTAAAAAACCTGTTATTGCAGCAATCAACGGATTTGCTTTAGGTGGCGGATTAGAATTGGCAATGGCTTGTCATTTTAGAATTGCTTCAGACAATGCAAAAATGGGACTTCCAGAAGTTACTTTAGGATTAATTCCTGGTTATGGAGGAACACAGCGTTTACCACAATTGGTTGGAAAAGGTCGTGCGATGGAAATGATTATGACCGCCGCAATGATTTCTGCAGAAGAAGGAAAACAATACGGTTTAGTAAACCACGTAGTTTCTCAAGCAGAACTTTTATCTTTTACAAATGTGATTGCTCAGAAAATCATTAAAAATGCTCCTTTCGCTATTGCGAAAGCCATAAAAGCAATCAATGCTAATTTTACTGATGGTAAAAATGGTTTTGATGTAGAAATTAAATCATTCGGAAAATGCTTTGGTACTGCTGATTTCAAAGAAGGAACAACAGCATTCTTAGAAAAACGCAAAGCCGAATTTACAGGAAAATAATTTTTTTTAACCGCAAAGTTCGCTAAGGACTACGCAGGGTTCGCTAAGTTTTTTTAATTCTTTGTGTACTTTGCGTAAATCTTTGCGAACTTTGCGGTTAAATTAAACACAAAGAGGATAAAACTTAGAACCTCAGCAACTCAGAACCTTAGAATCTTAAAAAAAATGTACGAACCAATATTTGCCCTTTTTTGTGAACGAGTTAAAGAAAGCATCCAATCTGGAACTTTCGCAAAACTGACTTTGGCCAAAACTATGGGCGATACCGATCTTAAAAATGTTTATTTCCGATTGGTTCTCAATGAAGATAATACATTCTCAATTTCGCTAACTTTTAGATACAAAACAGAAGAAGTAGAAAGCATTCATACTTTAGATGAAGCTTTATTGATTTTGGGAACACACATCAAAAATCCTTTTCTAACGGCACTTTTATTTACAACAAATGATGATGTAACATTCAAGGTAAACAAGAAGAATGCAGGAAGTATTATTGAGCAAGCGCCAACTTTTAAAAATGCTTCTCCAGTAATGTTGGAGATGATTGAAAAAGGAATTGTTTAAATGAATGTTTTAGAATTTCATATCTCTATAAAATGATTTGTCACGCTGAGCGAAGTCGAAGCCACGTTTGCTGAGTTACTTTGCGGACTTCGACTTCGCTCAGTCTGACAAAAAAGCTGGTTTATCTCTTAGGAATAAATTCTCTCTAAACCAATTTTACAAACAAATTAGAAGCAATTTTATTCGAAATAGATAATTCTCTACCATTTACTTTAATTCTAACGGATAAATCGAAAGACTCTTTAGACAGAAATTCAATTTTAGAGCCCAAAGCAATTTCTTGTTTGTCTAGATATTTCAAAAACTCCGAAGAAGTGTCTTTTACACCTACGCAAACACCGGTTTGATTGTCTTCCAATTCAGATAACAGCTGTTTTTCGATTTTAATAATTCTTCCATTTGCATCCGGAATCGGATCTCCGTGTGGATCTTCAGTCGGATTCCCAAGAAAATCATCCAAACGATTAATCAATTGTTCCGATTTAATATGTTCCAATTGTTCTGCAATATCGTGAACTTCATCCCAGCTGAAATTTAGCTTTTCAACCAAAAACACTTCCCAAAGACGGTGTTTTCTCACAATCATTTTTGCAGCCAATTTTCCATTTTCAGTTAACGAAACGCCTTGGTATTTTTTATAATTCACCAAATCTTTCTCTGCCAGTTTTTTAAGCATATCGGTTACCGAGGAAGCTTTCGTTTCCATAATTTCCGCAATAGCATTCGTGCTGACTTCGGTTTCCAAAGCGGCAGTCAGGTGATAGATCGATTTTAAGTAGTTTTCTTCTGAAAAAGTCATTTTTTAAGATTCTAAGGTTCTGAGATTCTAAGATTCTAAGTTTTCTTTTGAAGCTTTTAGGAAAAGCTTAGAATCTTAGGAGCTTAGTATCTTAGCAACTCTATTTAACAATCAACAAAGGTATCGAAATTTTATGTCTCAATTTGTCTACGGTTGTGCCGAAAAGAATATCTTTTAATCCAGTGTGGCCGTGAGTTCCCATTACGAGAATATCAAAATTACCACTATTGATGATTTCTGGAATTGTTTTGTTTGGTTTTCCGAAACCAAGTTCTGTTTCGATGTTGAAACCCTTCTGCGAAAGCATTTCTTTGTATTCTAATAATAATTTTTCATCAATCGTGGTTTCGTGATCGTGAATGTGGATTCCGTACATTAAAGCTCCAACACTTTCTACAATATGAATAAGCGTGTATTTGGCATTCATTCCGCCTAATTCGAAAGCATGATTTAGCGCGGCTTCATCGGCCTTCGAAAAATCAACAGAAATAGCAATGTTTTTTACTTCGTTAGTTTTCTTTTGTGCGAAATGAAGTTGCAGATTATGTGGCGAATGATTGATGGTTTTTGCTTTGAATTTGGCAATAAATGGCTTGAAAATGATGTACAATAATAAAGCCGCGAAGCCAAAAGCCAAAGGAACAACGGTAAACCAAAGAACCGTTGGATGGTTTGAACTTGCAAGCCAAGAAGTGATTTCATCATAAACCAATTTCGCATTTAGCGAAACAATAATCGTAGCAATAATCCAAGAAACTACTTGTGTGGTTCTCGAAATATGAAATCCATTCATTTTCGATTTATCACTCACAAAATGAATAAGCGGAATAATCGCAAAACCTAATTGCAAACTCAAAATTACCTGGCTAAGAATTAAAAGTTTTCCTGTCACACTTTCACCATAAATCAAAATCACGATTACCGCAGGAATAATAGCAATTAAACGAGTTATAATTCTACGCACCCAAGGCTGAATTCTAAAATGCAAATAACCTTCCATTACGATTTGCCCAGCAAGAGTTCCCGTTACAGTCGAACTTTGTCCAGCAGCGATTAAAGCAATAGCAAATAAAGCGGGCGCCCATTTTGTTCCCAAAAGCGGTTCTAAAAATTTATGTGCATCTTGAATTTCTGCGACTTCATACATTCCGTTTTTATGAAAGGTGGCGGCTGCAAGAATTAAGATTGCTGCGTTTACAAAAAACGCTAGGTTTAATGCAATGGTAGAATCTATAAAATTGTATTTTAAAGCTTGCTTGATTCCTGCAGGTGTTCTGTCAAATTTTCTCGTTTGCACTAAAGACGAATGCAAATACAAGTTGTGTGGCATTACGGTTGCTCCGATAATTCCAATCGCAATATATAAAGCAGCTGAATTTGGAATTGAAGGAATAAGACCTGCAAAAATCTTATGAACTTCTGGTTCGGCAAAAATCATTTCGAAAATAAAAGAGAAGCCAATAATCGCCACCAAAGCAATAATGAAGGCTTCCATCTTACGAATTCCTTTATTGATCAGGAAAAGCAGTAAAAAGGTGTCTAAAACGGTAATTAAAACCGCTTCGAGTAACGGAATTCCGAAAAGCAGATTAATTCCAATTGCCATTCCGAGAACTTCTGCAAGATCACAGGCTGCAATCGCAATTTCGGCAAGAAAGTATAAAATGTAGTTGATGTATTTGGAATAGGTTTCTCTTGAAGCTTGCGCAAGATCACGCTGAGTTACAATTCCGAGACGAGCGCTTAAACTCTGCAAAAGCAAAGCCATTAAATTACTCATTAATAAAACCCAAACTAAAGTGTAGCCAAATTGGCTTCCGCCGGCAATATCTGTAGCCCAATTTCCGGGATCCATATAACCAACGCTTACTAAATATGCAGGGCCTAAGAAGGCTAATATTTTTCTAAAACCTTTTTTTTTGTTTTCGGTCGAGACCGATTCATGGACTTCTTCTAGAGATTTAGTCATTGTAAAAGTATTGTTTTCACAAATATAGAGAAAAATTATATTCGCGAAACAATATTTTTAGACGAGTCTAAAAGTTAAATGTTAGAATTTAAACAATTCGGACACAATCCAGACAACGTAAAATTGATTTCGTTAACCTTATAATTGTGCGGCATGATGTAACTCGGTTTTACACTTTCAAGACAAGTAATCTCATGGCAATTCTCACAGCTAAAATGCGCATGGTTATGAATGTGCACACGCTGATGCGAATGATTGCATTTGGCATATTTTACCGTTCCGTCCAGATTTGAAATTTTATGAATAACATCTTCATTAATTAATCGGTCTAGAATTCTGTAAATGGTAACACGATCACACAAATCATTTAATTGTTTGTGAATTTCGGTATGCGAAAGAGCGGTTTTAGATTTTTCAAACACCTCTAAAACAGCCGTCTTTGCTGCGGTATTACGTGTAGTTTTCATTTTTTATGGAATTAAAAATTAAACGCAACTATGTTGCAATTGTAAAAATTGTATATATTTGCAACAAAATTGCATTAAGCAAAAGTACACATAATGAAGAAAATAAGCACATCCTTTTACGATATTTTAGGAATTTCAAGCGCAACCATTTGTCTGGTTCACTGTTTGATTTTTCCTCTTTTAACGATCCTTCCTCTAGGGTTAAGTCACAATCCGATTATAGATTTACTATTTGCTTCGTTGGGTCTATTTGCAATTCTCAAAATTATAAAAAAATCATCTCTTTTGGTATCGTCAATTTTGGTTGTTTCAATGGGGCTAATTTGGATTAGTGTTTTGACGGAACTCTTCGTTGAAATTCATCTGGATTTGATTTATTTCGGAGGAATTGGAATGATCATCGGACATTTAATAAATTACAAATTACATAAAAAACAAAATCATTAAATAACCCATCAGGTGAAAGTAAAATTTAATTTAAACACATAGAAACATAGATTTTATTGTTTCTTTTTGAGAGTACAGAAAAAGCAAGCTTTAACACATAGTTCTATGTCTAATTATTCTAAGTGAAACGCCTTTTACAAAATCCTAAAAGCTATGTTTCTATGTGTTAAAGTAATTTCACCCAGATTAAAAATAAAAATATGGAACAGAAGAGTTTTGAAGTGATTATCATTGGCGGAAGTTATAGCGGACTTTCGGCAGCAATGAGTTTAGGACGTTCTTTGCGTCAGGTTTTGGTTATTGACAGCGGTTTGCCATGCAACAGACAAACGCCGCATTCTCATAATTTTATTACGCAAGACGGTGAAAAGCCAGCAGTTATTTCGGTGAAAGCCAAACTTCAAATAGATATTTATAAAACCGTTCAATTCTATAACGGACTCGCAGTAAAAGCACTTAAAACAGAAAATGGTTTTGAAATTGAAACCGAATCTGGAGAAATCTTTACGGCGAAAAAAGTATTATTTGCAACTGGCGTTAGAGATTTACTTCCTGAAATTGAAGGTTTCTCAGATTGTTGGGGAATTTCAGTTTTGCATTGTCCATATTGTCATGGATATGAAGTTAAAAATGAAAAAACAGCCATTATTGCCAATGGAGAAATGGGATTTGAATTTGCAAAACTGATTTCGAATTGGACAAAAGATTTGAGATTGTGTACCAACGGAAAATCAGAATTGACTTTGGAACAGACACAAATTCTTAAAAAGCATGACGTTTTAATTTTAGAAGAAGAAATCGATTCTCTAGAGCATACTGAAGGTTATGTTTCGAATATCGTTTTCAAAAACGGAGAAAAAGTAGACGTAAAGGCCATTTATGCAAGAGTTCCTTTTGAACAGCATTGCAAATTGCCACAAGATCTTGGTTGTGAAATTAACGAACAAGGATATTTGAAAGTCGATTTTATGCAAAAAACAACCGTTACTGGTATTTTTGGAAGTGGTGATGCCACAACTCAAATGCGTTCTGTAGCACTGGCCGTTTCTTCTGGATCTTTCGCGGGAGCAGTAATTAACAAGGAACTTATCGACGAAGATTTTAAATAAGCTTGTGAAAATTGCTCGCAAAGACGCTAAGTCGCAAAGTTTTTTGAACCATATAAGTCATATAAGATAATTTAAGTCTGGCTTTATTGAATTGCCCCTAGCTTCAGCTAGGGGATTGGAAATTTGAACAGAAAAAGGCTTTAGCCAAACGTATTGGTTTGGCTAAAGCCTTTTAATTTCATTATCTATCTTCATCCAGCTAAAGCTGGACGCAATTCAACTTTTTAACGTATTGAAATTGAAATGTTTTAAAAATTTCAATTCAGAATAAATATATGTCAAATTTAATTTTTAGTTTTGTCTAAATTTAATTTTAAAATAATGAAATATTTATTTTTGACAATATTAATAATTTCAGCTAAAAGCCTTTACTCGCAAAATATCTCAGGAAAAGTGACAAAATCAATTCCTGATGGACAGGATATTACTATTAGTTTATTAAATACAAACTTTAAAACTCAAACCGATTCTTTAGGAATTTATCAGCTTCAGAATATTCCGAAAGGTGCATATAAAATTCATGTGACCTCGACTGGATTCAAACCCATAACTCAAAGAGTCTCAGTTTTGGAAAATGAAAATCTGAATTTAGATTTCGAATTGGAAGAAGATCAAAACGAACTGAACGAAGTTGTAGTTTCGGGAACTTTAAAACCTGTAAAAAGATTAGAAAGTGCCGTTCCCGTTGAGGTTTACTCGCCTGTTTTCTTCAAGAAAAATCCAACGCCAAGTATTTATGATGCACTTCAAAACATAAATGGCGTTCGTCCGCAGTTGAATTGTGGCGTTTGTAATACGGGAGATATTCATATAAACGGATTGGAAGGTCCTTATACTTTGGTTATGATTGACGGAATGCCAATTGTGAGCAGTCTTTCGACGGTTTATGGTTTGTCGGGAATTCCGAATTCTTTGGTCGAACGAATTGAGATTGTAAAAGGTCCTGCTTCGTCGCTTTACGGAAGTGAAGCTGTTGGCGGTTTGATCAACATTATTACTAAAAATCCAACGACAGCGCCGACTTTTTCTGCGGATTATTTCACGACTTCTTATTTTGAAAGCAATCTCGATTTGGGAATGAAGTTTAATGTTGGGAAAAAAGCAACTTCACTTATTGGCGTAAATTACTTCAATTACGATCAGGTTATTGATAAAGATCATGATAATTTTACCGATGTCACACTTTCTGAACGAATTTCGGTTTTTAATAAATGGAGTTTTAAACGAAATCAGAATCGACTTTTTACTATTGCGGCGCGCGGAATGTATGAAGATCGCTGGGGCGGAGACATTCGTTGGGAAAAGAAATATCGAGGCGGTGACGAAATCTACGGCGAAAGTATTTATACTAAAAGAGCTGAATTAATTGGAAGTTATCAATTGCCTTTTGAAGAAAAACTAATCCTTTCGTTTTCTGGAAACGTTCATTATCAGGACAGCCGATACGGAACAACATCGTATATCGCCAATCAGAAAATTGGTTTTTTGCAACTGACTTGGGATAAAAAGATAGGACAAAATGATTTGCTTGCAGGAATTGCAAGTCGATATACGTATTATGACGATAACACGCCTGCAACAAAAGATCCAGAAAACACTTGGCTTCCAGGCATTTTTGTTCAGGATGAAATTACGTTTTCTCGAAAAAGTCAGGTTTTGTTAGGAATGCGTTACGATTACAACTCGATTCATGGCTCTATTTTCACGCCAAGATTTGCGTATCGATTCAAGGCAAACGAAAACACGATTTTTAGATTAAATGCTGGAACTGGATTCCGTGTGGTAAATTTGTTTACCGAAGATCACGCGGCGTTAACAGGTTCGAGAGATGTAATTATCAAAAATGATTTGAAACCAGAACAATCTATCAATGTCAACTTAAATTACATTCAGAAAATCAATTTTGGAAATGGAACGTTCATGGGAATTGAAACGACTGCTTTTTATACGAGATTCAGCAATAAGATTATTTCAGATTATGAAACGAATCCAAACGAAATCATTTATGACAATATTGATGGTTATGCGATAAGTCAAGGAATCAGCACGAATGTGGATCTTAATTTTCCTTCTGGATTAAAATTTATTGTTGGGGCTACAGTTTTAGACAATAAAAATGTTGAAAACGGAATTTCCGAAAGACCTTATTTGACAGAGAATTTCACAGGGACTTGGAGTATTTCATATAAAATTCAGCCTTGGAATTTGTCAATGGATTATACTGGAAATGTTTACAGTCCGATGAAATTGCCATTGTTGAGCGAAACTGATCCGAGAAGTCCGAATTCTCCTTGGTATAGTATTCAGAATATTCAGTTTACGTATTCGGGATGGAAAGATTTTGAAGTTTATGGCGGAATCAAAAACTTGCTGAACTTTACACCAAAACAAAATAATCCGTTTTTGATCTCGAGAACGAATGATCCTTTTGATAAAAATGTGCAATATGATTCGGCTGGAAAAGTTTTGGTAACACCAGATAATCCATACGGTTTGACATTTGATACGACTTATGTTTATGGACAGAATCAAACTATTCGCGGATTTTTAGGATTGCGATATACTTTTAGGTAATTTTATATTAGCCACAGATTTTATAGATTAAAAAGGATTTTTTCGTTTGTCAGGCTGAGCGGAGTCGAAGCCCCATTCCAATTGGCGCGCTCTTCGACTCCGCTCAGGGTGACAAGCGAAATGAAAAAAATCCTTTCTAATCCTTTTAATCTGTGGCTGAAAACAAAAACAATGAAAAAGCTACTTTTATTTATTCTCTTTTTCGGAATAACTTCAACAGGAATCTGCCAATTAAAAAGCAGAACCTTTGAGGAAATAGATAGTTTGCAGCAAATTCAAAAACGAAAAATCATTGTTTTCATTCATGTCGATTGGTGTCAGTTTTGTCAGCGAATGAAAGCAACAACTTTTAAAGATCCTGAAATTATAGAGAAACTAAATTCCGATTTCTATTTTATTGATTTCAATGCCGAGGAAAAACGAGATATTGTATTCGCTAATCATACCTTCAAATATCAACCTTCGGGAAATAATGTTGGCGTTCATGAATTGGCTTTAGAACTTGGAATGATCAATAACCAAATAAGTTATCCTATTTTATGTGTTTTGAATGACAAGAATGAGATTGTTTTTCAGTATAACAATTATTTGGCACTAAAAGATTTTAAAGTGTTATTAGAAAATCTGGAAAAGTAAATTTTCTTATTTTTGAGAATGAATTCTTCGCAAATCCCACATTTCGATTACATTTTTACTGGCACAGGACTCGCATCTTTGATGACAGTTTACAAAATGATTTTGTCTGGAAAGTTCTCCGATAAATCGATTTTACTTCTTGATCAGGATGCAAAGAAAAACAATGACAGAACTTGGTGTTTTTGGGAAGAAGAAGATTCTATCTGGAATCCGATTATTTCAAAAAAATGGAATTCGGCTCTTTTTGCTAATCAAGATTTTAATCGTCATTTGGCTTTAAAGCCTTATCAGTACAATCAAATTAGAGGAATTGATTTTTATAATTTTGTTTTTACAGCACTTTCCAAAAATTCAAATATTACTTTTTTAAACGAAAAAGTAACTGACATCAACGAGCTCGAAACGCATGTTTTTGTTGGTACTGAAGAAAACCGATACACTTGTAATTATCTTTTCAATAGTATTTATACTAAGGCTTTCGCCGAAAGGCAGAATAAATATCCTGTTTTGCAACAGCATTTTGTGGGTTGGTTTGTAAAAGCGAAAGAAGAAGTTTTCAATCCAGAAGAAGTCACTTTTATGGATTTTTCGGTAGAACAAAAAGGAAATACGCGATTTATGTATGTTCTGCCAACTTCGAAAACCGAAGCTTTGGTTGAGTATACTTTATTTTCTGAAAACTTGCTTGCCAAAGAGGAATATGAAAAAGAGATTGAACTTTATCTCAAGAAATTAGGTGCAGAAAACTACGAAATTATAGAAAAAGAGGAGGGAAGTATTCCCATGACTTGTTATCCTTTTTGGAAAAAGAACACTAAACGGGTTTTGAATATCGGTACTGCGGGCGGCTGGACAAAAGCTAGTACAGGTTATACTTTTAAAAACTCAGATAAAAAGTCTTCTGATTTGGTGAAGTTTGTCCAAAAGGGAGATTTTGATATGAAAAACTTTCATAAAAAGTCTAAGTTCTGGTTTTACGATTTATTGCTTTTAGATATTCTCTATAGACATAACGAATTAGGAAGTTCTATTTTTTCATCATTGTTTCGAAACGGAAATCCTAAACTGATTTTTAAATTCTTAGATGAAGAAACGAGTTTTTTAGAAGATGTTAAAGTTATTTTAAAGTGTCCAAAAATCCCATTTATTAAAGCGTTATTTAGGGTGTTTTTTCTTTCAAATAATTCTAACTAAAAAATGTAACCATTGAAATACAGTATTCTAGGATTCAGTTTATTTTTTACTCTTTTCTCGTTTGGACAAGTATCTAAAAACAAAGAACAAGATGAGATTGTTACTCAATATCTCGACAGTTGCGCTTATAAGTATAATTATGTTTTCGAAATGTCTGAATGGCAGAACTGTATTGACGCAGGTTTAAAAAAAGATAGTACAATTGCGTATTTATGGCAACAGAAAGCAATGCCTTATTTTAAGTGTAAAAAATATGAAGTTGGAATGCCTTATTTAGATAAGGCAGTATTATACAATAAGGAACGCTGGCTTTCATATCGCGCTTTTATGAAATGCATTTTCTCGCATAATTACAAAGAGGCTATTATTGATTTTGACGAAGCTATAAAGTTATACGGAAACAGCTACGTTATGGATCATTCTTTTAATTTCTACAAAGGAATCTGTTATCTTCAATTAAATGAATATCCAAAAGCAGAAAAGCTTTTAGATGATTATGTGAATGATATTTACAAAAACAGACAACAATTAGAACATCCGACAGCGTATTTTTATCAGGGAATTGCAAAGTATGAACTTAAAAAATGGGATGAGGCAATTGCTGTTTTTGACAAAGCTTTAAAAATATATCCAGAATTTTCAGATGCTAAATATTACAAAGCGATTTGTTGGCTTAAACAAGGAAAATCTCGTGATGAAGTTGTTGCATTGGTTGGCGCAGCGAGAGAAGATGCAGTAAAAGGGTTTTCAATAAATGAAGACAATACGATTTATGAAACATATCCATACCAAAAGAAATTTAACAATTAGAAAGCCCCATTCTTATAATCGTAAAAAATAGTTGATAGCCCGAGGAACATGGCTTTTACTGCGGAGAAATTTAAATTATCGATAGTAAAAATGCCTTATTATTTTATTCTAAAGACTTTTAGTGGCAATTGCAGATTTACGTTACAGTTAGATTTGTTCATCATCAAAAGACATAATCTGTCTATTGTGATAGGCAATTAACGATCAATAAATTTGTAAATGAATAAGAATGGCCAAGCCTCTAAAATTTGATACTGAAACAGAAGCAGTAGGTGAGATCTGTAAAGCATTGGGTCATCCAACGAGAGTTCAGATTATGACTCTTCTTTGGAAAAGAGATAAAAGAACTTGCGGAGAAATTGTCGAATTAATTCCATTAGCACAATCGACCATATCTAAACATTTGCTAGAATTAAAAAAAGCACACCTGGTTACTATAAAAAATGTAGGGAAAAAAGTAATTTATTCTATTGATCTTAATAGCATACAAATACTTAAGAAATATTTGACCAGTTATCTTTCGACCATTGAAATTCCGGAAGAAAATAAGAAAACAGTACTAACCACTAGACATAAAGTAAAAGGGAAAAAGAGTTATTTAAAGCAATACAATTATCAGTTTCCGCATAAAAAACCGAAAGAAGAAGTTTTAGATATTGCTGAAGAATCTCTTTAAGGAAATAGATCGCAACAGAAATAGAAATTATTATTGAACTATAACAAAACTTTATACTTCAAATTAACTAGTTGCGAGTAAACTTTGTAACTTTGCAATTCAAAAAGTACAATTTAAAACAAAAGAATATGTATCCACTAGATATGGTAAGACCAATGGAAGCTGAATTAACAGCTGCTGGTTTTCAAGACTTACATAGTGCTGAAGCTGTTGAAAATGCTATCAAAGCTGAAGGTACCACTTTAGTTGTTGTAAACTCTGTTTGCGGATGCGCTGCAAGAAATGCACGTCCAGGAGCAAAAATGAGTTTGGAAGGAGCTAAAAAACCAGATCATTTAATTACTGTTTTTGCTGGTGTTGACAAAGAAGCTGTTGATGCTGCAAGACAACATATGTTCCCATTTCCTCCATCTTCGCCATCTATGGCTTTGTTTAAAAACGGAGAATTGGTTCACATGTTAGAGCGCCACCACATCGAAGGACGTCCAGCTGAATTAATCGCTGAGAATTTACAAGATGCGTTTAACGAATTTTGTTAATTTTTTTAGTTTCTAAGATTCTAAGGTACTGAGATACTAAGTTTTTTAAACTGATGAATAAAACAAAAAAGCACTATTTAAATAGTGCTTTTTTTATGGTTTATATTTTTAAGTTTTCGAGAATAAATCTTAGTATCTCAGTACCTTAGAATCTTAGCATCTCAAAAATCAATTCCATCCCCCGCCAAGTGCTTTGTACAATTCTATCATCGAACTTAATTGTCTTTCTGATAATTGTGCTAGACTCAATTGGGCATTAAAAAGATTGGTTTCGACATCTAAAACTTCTAAGTAAGAAACGTAACCACTATCATATCTTTCATGAGATAGTTTGTAGTTGATTAAAGCAGCTTGAACTTGTCTATTGCGTGCTTTCCATTCTTCTTGATACGTTCTAACATTTTGTATAGATTGTTCTACTTCTGAAACAGCACCAATATAGGCTTTTTGATAAAGGAATTTGAATTGTTCTGCTTGTTGCCTGTTTATTTCAACTCTTCTTTTGTTTTTTCCGAAAGCAAAAATAGGACCTGCAATTCCGCCAGAAGCATTTTGCATATAAGAACTTCCTAAGAATAAATTACTTAAGTCGGCACTAGCAAATCCGGCAATGGCCGCTAGATTAATTGAAGGAAAACGCATAGCTTGAGCAACACCAATTCTTTCATTTGCGGCCGCATATCTTAATTCGGCAGCTTTTACATCTGGTCTGTTTTCTAGTAAAGCAGACGGAATCGACAATGGAATTTGACTGACGATTTGCAGTTCGGTGTTACTTTTTCCTCTCGGAATTTCAGTAGGAAGCTGACCAGTAAGCAATGCAATTACATTTTCTTGATAGGTTATTTGTCTTTGAATGTTAGGAATTGCGGCTTCGGCAATAGCAACCTGCTGTTCGATCTGCACTTTGTCAACTTCAGAGATGTAGCCTTTCGCAAATCTTTCGCTTATGATTTCATAGTATTTTTGTCTTGTTTCAAGGGTATGTTTGGTTATTTCCAGCTGATCATCAAAATTTCGCATCTGGAAATATGCTATGGCAATATTGGCAACGATATCAGATAATACTACTTTACGAGCTTCTTCTGTTGCAAGAAGTTCATTTTTCACAGCATTATTTTCATGGCGAAATTTTCCCCAGAAATCAAGTTCCCAAGACATACTTGCCCCTGCGGTTGAAGGAGTAATATACTTCTCATTACTGTTGATTGTTGCTCCATATTGGAAAGCTGGAAATAAATCTGCTTTAGCATAACCTAACTCCGCACGAAGCTGATCTATTCTAGAAACAGCAATTTTAAGATCATAATTATTTTGAAGTCCTTTTGTTATAAGATCTTTCAAAACATCATCATTAAACAAATCAAACCATTTTACATTGGTTACCGAAGCGAGACTGTCTAAATTTCTTTCGTTTTTATAAGACTCTGATTTTAACTGATCAGGCTTTTTATATTTTGGACCTACCATACATCCTACAGGAAATAAGGAAAGAACCAATATAATAACGATTATTTTATATTTCTTACTCATGGTCTGTAGTATTTGGTTCTACATTATTTTCTGTTGCTACGGCTGTTTCATCTTTCTTTTTTCCGATGTTTTCAATCATAACAAATAGACCAGGCACAATTAATACACCCAATATTGTGGCGATTAACATACCGCTAAATACTGCCATTCCCATTACAATACGTGCTTGCGATCCTGCACCTGTAGCGGTTAGTAACGGAACTACCCCAAGAATAAAAGCAAAGGCAGTCATCAAAATTGGGCGAAAACGAAGTTTTGCCGCATACATTGCAGATTGGTAAAGAGGTTTTCCTCTTTCGTATTCTTCTTTGGCAAACTCAACAATCAGAATGGCATTTTTTGCCACCAACCCGATGAGGAGAACGAGTCCAATTTGTGCAAAAACGTTATTGACATAAGCATCACTTCCAAATCTTGCTAAAAGTAGTCCTAAAAGTGCGCCAAATACAGCGAAGGGCGCTCCAAGAAGTACACTAAATGGTAATTTCCAACTTTCGTATTGGGCGGCAAGAATTAAGAACACAAAGACTAACGCCATCACGAATACCGATCCTCCACCCGGAGAATGTTTTTCTTGGTACGATAAGTTGATGTAATCGAAACTCATATCTGCTGGTAAGGTCTGTTTGGCCACTTCTTCTAATGCTGTTAGAGCCTGCGCACTACTATATCCATCATTTGGACTTCCTCCAATTTCAGCAGATCGAAATAGGTTTAAACGATTCGTAAAATCAGGGCCAGATACTTTAGTTGCTGTAACTAATGTAGAAACAGGAAGCATGTCGCCTTTATTATTTTTTACATAAATCATGTTTAAGTCCTCTGGTTTCACACGATTAACTGCTTCACCTTGAACATACACTTTATACTGACGCCCGAAACGGTTAAAGTCATTTACATAACTTCCTCCCAAAAAGGCTCCGAGCGCTTCGGTGACTTTAGAAACGGGTATTCCTAATTTCATCGCTTTATCGTTGTCGATATCCAATTTAATTTGCGGAGTACCAGCGTTAAAAGTGGTATAAATTCGTTTTATTTCAGGTCGTTGTTGTGCCGCGGCAATAAAATTCTGAGTTTGTTCTGCTAAATATTGCGGAGTATTTCCTCCACGATCTTGCAACATCAAACTAAATCCAGCTGAAGCACCTAAACCTTGAATTGCAGGCGGACCAAATGAAAAACAAGTCGCAGTTGTAATTTGAGTGGCCAGTTTTTTATTGAAGCGGTCTACAAACTGTTTGGCCGTTTCATCTCTTTCTTCCCAAGGTTTTAGTGAAATGAAAATGAAAGCATTATTTGGTTGATAGGAATTGGTAAGCATACTAAATCCGTTTATTGTAGTGTACGATAGAATGGACTTTTCTTCTTTAAGGAAACTATCTACTTTTTTAGAAATTTCATCTGTACGCTGCAAGGATGAAGCAGGAGGCAAGGCAATATTTACTAAGACATAACCTTGATCTTCTTCTGGGATAAATCCTAACGGAATTTTTTTGCCTAAAAAAACAATTGCTACAAGTATAACGGCTAGTAAAACCACAATACGAATGGCTTTTTTGGCAAAGAATGTAGCTCCGTTGATATATTTTCCTGTTACATTTTCAAAAACTCGATTGAACCAAGAAAAGAATTTGGCAAGCCATCCTTTTTGCTGATCAACAGGTTTTGTCGGTTTCAAGAGCATAGCGCAAAGTGCCGGACTTAAAGATAAGGCGCTAAATGCTGAAAAGGCGACCGAGACGGCAATGGTTATGGCAAATTGCTGGTAAAAACGTCCAGTAATTCCGGGTGTCATTGCAACGGGAATAAATACAGCACACAAGATTAAGGCAATGGCAATTACAGGTCCAGAAACTTCTTTCATGGCCTGAATTGTCGCTTCCCGCGGATTTTTTCCATGTTCGATATGATGTATTACGGCTTCTACCACTACAATCGCATCATCGACCACGATGCCAATTGCCAATACTAATCCTAAAAGAGAAAGGGTATTGATTGAGAAACCTAACATCGGGAAAACTGCAATGGTACCAACTAATGACACAGGAACCGTAATTAACGGAATTAAAGTAGCGCGCCAGTTTTGAAGAAATATAAATACAACCAGAATAACCAGAATAATTGCTTCAAAAAGGGTGTGCACAATATCATCGACTCCTGCAGTAATTGCAAGTGTAGTATCTAAAGATTCTTGGTATACAATGTCTTGTGGAAATTTTTCAGACAATTGCTTCATGGTGCTTTTAGCCGTTTCAGCAACTTGAAGAGCGTTACTTCCGGGCATTTGATAAATGGCCATTACGGCACTTGGAGAACTGTTTCTTCTAGCTGATGAACTGTAGTTTTCTGTTCCTAATTCGATACGGGCAATGTCTTCTAATAGAACCTGAGCTCCGTCTTCTTTACTTCGAACTACGATATTTCCAAATTCTTTTTCCGTTACTAATCGGTCTTGAAGCGTTACACCATATGTGAATTCAGTGTTTGGAGGTGCTGGTTCAGCTCCAAATTTTCCTCCTGGACTAATCATGTTTTGTGAATTCAGTGCATTTTTGACATCTTCGACCGTTACACCGAGTTTACTCATCATATCGGCTTTTAACCAAATACGCATCGAGTAATCACTTCCTCCAAAAAGAGTAACCTCTCCAACTCCTTTTATACGTGCCAATTGATCCACGATATTAATACTCGCATAGTTATTCAAAAACTTAGCATCATATTTCGGATTGGTTGAGGTAACCGTAAACAACATCATCGGGAACGATAAAGATTTTTTTACGACAACCCCTTGTTGTTTTACACTCGAAGGCATGAACGGAGCAGATTGGTTCTGTCTGTTCTGCGTCAACATATTGGCGTTATCCAAATTGGTTCCCACGTCGAAAGTAACTTCAATGGTACAAGCACCATCAGAAGTGTTAATCGATTTCATATATAGCATATTTTCAACACCATTCACTTTTTGCTCAATTGGGGTTGCAACTGCTTGTTCTACATTCAGTGCATTTGCTCCTGTAAAAGAAGTAGTGATTTTTACAACAGGCGGGTTAATATCCGGATATTGAGAAATAGGTGTTTTTTGTAGTGCCAGTAATCCAAGTATCACAATAATAATACTAATAACAATGGCAACAATCGGTCTTCGAACGAAAAATTCTCCCATAATAGTATGTGATTTAGATTACTTTGCAGCTGTAGTTGGAGTTTCTGGATCGCCCAATTGCCATTGAACAATTTTAGGCGTAATGACACTTCCATTTTTCAATAAAGAAGTACCTCCCATGGCTATCTTGTCGCCAGGTTTTAGTCCTTCTTCAATTATATAACCATTTTTAATAGCAGGACCTGGTTTTACAATTTGCATTTGTACTTTATTGTCATTTCCCACTACATAAACTTGATAAATTCCTTGTACTTCGATAACGGCGCGTTGCGGAATCACGATTGCTTCTTTACGAATATCTGTAAGCAGTGCAACTTTTACATATTGACCAGGACGAAGTAGTTTGTCTGGGTTGGGAAATGCCGCTTCAAACGTAATTGCTCCTGTAGAAGGATCGATCTGTCTGTCTGCAAAACTTACTTTTCCAGTCTCAGGATATAAAGAACCGTCAGATAATTTTATAGTAACCGTTGCTCCAGAACCTTTTAAAGCCGAGTTTGGTTTGGTGAATTCTCTGTAAAGACGTAGAAATTCCTGCTCACTTATTGTAAAGCGAACTCTCACATCTCCCAAATCTGAAATAGTGTTTAAAATAGACACAGCACCTGGTCTTACATAATCTCCAACGCGAACTTTAGAAATACCAATTAATCCTGAAATGGGTGCTAAGATTTGACAATAGCCCAATTCGATTTTAGCATTTTGGACAGAAGCATCAGAAGCTTTTATTTGGGCTAGTGAAGCATTATAAGCTGCTTTTGCCGAAACCAATTCTCTTTGGCTGACTGCATTCATTTTTGCTAATGGAGTAATCATATCCAAATCTGATTTGGTTTTAGATAATCGTGCTTGAGATTCTGCAGCAACTCCTTGAGCTTCGTTAAGTTTTGCTCGGTATGGTAAAGGGTCAATGGTGTAAAGGACTTGACCTTTCTTGACAAAACTTCCTTCTTTGAAGTTCATGCTTTCGATGATACCATCGACTCGCGGATTAATTTGTATGTCTGATTGACCAAAAGTCTGCCCCGTATATTCAGATTCTAACTTTACATCTTGCTGTAAAACTGAAGTAACTGAAATTTCTAATGGTTTGGGGCTTGGTGGTGTTTCTTTTTTGCAAGAAAACATCAAGAGACTTAGTAAAATTGCGGAGGAGTAGATTTTGTTCATTGTTAAATTCTTTAGATAAAATTCATTAAACACAACTAACTAAAAACCAATAAAATGCATAGCTAAGTTAGCGTTTTTTTAGATAGATGAATATATATTGTCCAAATTTTGTTAATTTTAGTTAAAATTTTATTTATCTGGTTATCAGTCAATAGTGATAAATCGGCTGAAATGTAATTTAATGCCGATGAATGGCAATTTTGTAAGAATAATTTATTTTCAATTCAACTAATAATAATTCAAAACTTTTGCAATTATGTCAAAAAATAACAAGAAAAAACACAAGAAAATAGATGGAGATGACAATGAATTAAAAAAAATTACCAAGAAAGAATTGTTGCATCGCGCCAAAAAATTCTCTGAGCAATATTGTGTCGGCGATGATCGAGATTTTACATTAAAAGATAAGCCAACAAATTATTTTGGTAACGACGATAAAGACGTGATTCGTAAAACACTGAGAATGGGTGTTAAAGCTCTCGCTGCTATGCAGGATATTTTGTATGCACAAGATAAATGGTCGGTTCTTCTTATTTTCCAAGCGATGGATGCGGCAGGAAAAGATGGCGCAATCAAACATGTAATGTCGGGTATAAATCCGCAGGGCTGTCAAGTTTCTTCTTTTAAAGGACCAAGTTCAGAAGAGTTAGATCATGATTATTTATGGCGTTGCCAGAAACATCTTCCAGAAAGAGGTCGAATCGGAATTTTTAATCGCTCTTATTATGAAGAAGTACTAGTAGTTCGTGTTCATGAAGCGATATTGAGAGGCCAGAAGATTCCAGAAAAACTAATTACCAATAATATTTGGGAAAACCGTTTTGAAGACATTCGAAACTTTGAAAAATATCTCACTAGAAACGGAACCATTGTCATTAAATTTTTTCTGAATGTTTCTAAAGATGAACAAAAAAGAAGATTTATAGAAAGAGTCGATAATCCTGACAAAAACTGGAAGTTTAGCGCAGCCGATGCCAGAGAACGTGGCTATTGGAATGATTATATGTATGCTTACGAAGAATTGATCAAAAATACATCGACCAAAAAATCACCTTGGTATGTAATTCCTGCCGATAATAAATCGTACGCCCGAATTGCAATTGCTTCTGCAATCATTCATGCTCTAGACGAAATGGATTTGGAATATCCGAAAGTTGGACCAGAAAAAATAGCAGAACTTAATGAAGTTAAAAAAGCATTATTGGAAGAGAAGGATTAACCGTTTAATACTATAAACATTAATTTAATATTTGCGAATGCCTAGATAGCTTCTTTTCTGATTTCTAAGCTTTTGCTTGCAGCAGTTTAATTTTTTAGATGTTAAAAAAATCAGATAATTAGGGCGAGATCATTTTTAATCTCAAAATAAACCCTAAATTTGCCGCAGATTTTAAAGAAAATCTAAAAAACACATATATTCTTAACTTAAAACTGTTTATAGCATGCAACTGTATAACACTTTGAGCGCAGAAGAAAGAGCTATCATGATCGATGATGCAGGTAAACAACGACTTACGTTGTCTTTCTATGCGTATGCCAAAATTCAAGATCCACAAAAATTTCGTAACGATTTATTCGTAGCCTGGAATGCCCTTGATGCATTAGGTCGAATTTATGTTGCCAACGAAGGAATAAATGCTCAAATGAGTGTTCCTACCGAAAATTTTGAAGCTTTTAGAGAAACTCTTGAAGCTTACGATTTTATGAAAGGCATACGATTGAATGTTGCTGTAGAACAAGACGATCATTCCTTTTTAAAATTGACAATCAAAGTACGTCACAAAATCGTTGCCGACGGTTTAAACGACGAAACTTTTGATGTAACAAATATTGGCGTTCACTTGAAAGCCAAAGAATTCAACGAAATCCTTGATGATCCAAATACAATTGTAGTAGATTTTAGAAATCACTACGAAAGTGAAGTTGGTCATTTCAAAGGAGCAATTACTCCAGATGTAGAGACTTTCAGAGAAAGTTTACCAATCATCAACGAACAACTTAAAGATCATAAAGACGATAAAAATCTGGTAATGTATTGTACTGGAGGAATTCGTTGCGAGAAAGCTAGTGCATATTTCAAACACCAAGGTTTCAAAAATGTGTATCAATTAGAAGGTGGAATCATCAACTATGCGAAACAATTGAAAGAAGAAGGTTTAGAAAGTAAATTCATTGGTAAAAACTTTGTATTTGATAATCGTCTAGGCGAAAGAATCACAGATGATATTATTTCACAATGCCACCAATGCGGAAAACCTTGCGATAACCATACGAATTGCGAAAATGATGGTTGCCATTTATTATTCATTCAATGTGATGAATGTAAAGCAGCAATGGAAAACTGTTGTTCTACTGAATGTCTAGAAATTATCCACATGCCTTTGGTTGACCAAGTTCGTTTGAGAACTGGAAAACAAGTTGGAAATAAAGTGTTCAGAAAAGGAAAATCTGAAAACTTGAAGTTCAAACATTCAGGAGATTTACCAGAAACTGCTTTGGCAACTGCACAAAAACAAGCAGATATTCGTCAGAAAATAAAAGTAAAAAAAGTACTTCTTGGTAAAGCTGAACATTACTATGTTAAAGCACAAGTAGCACAATTTATTATAGAAAATCACGAATTAAACGTTGGAGATAAAATCCTTATTTCAGGTACGACAACGGGAGATCAAGAAATGGCTTTAGATAAATTTGTAGTTGATGGTGTAGAAACTCAAACTGCTAAAATTGGTGATAAAGTTACTTTTGAAGTTCCATTTAGAATTAGATTGTCAGATAAATTGTATAAAATTGTAAATTAGCGGTTTTTAAACCCTAATTTACAATGTCACATTCTTTTACTAAAGTATGGATTCATGCCATTTGGGCAACCAAAAACCGTAAAGAACTAGTTGATTCTTCAATAGAAAAAAAGGTTCACAATTACATTCACGATGAATTGATTGAGTTAGGTTGTCCGGTTAGAATCATAAATGGAATGCCTGATCATGTACATGTTTTGTTTTTATTGAATCCCCAAAAAACTATTTCTGATGTTATTCGTCAAGCGAAAGGAGGTTCTTCTCATTGCATAAATGGAGAAAATCTGATTCTTGAAAAATTCGCGTGGCAAAAGGGTTATGCGGCTTTCGCTGTAAGCGAATCTCAGCTTGATGCTGTTTATAATTATATAAAAAATCAAAAACAGCATCATCTCAAAAAGAATGGGCAGCAGGAATTTGATGATTTTATAAAACTGCATGGATTTGAGAATAATAACCAAAAGGATTAAACGCAAAAACACACAATCAATAAAAACATTGCCCACGGTTTCAACCGTGGGTACACAATGCGAATCCTCAACGTAACGTAACAATACGTTTCCCACGGTTGAAACCGTGGGCTATATTTGATAAAAATTGCGTAATGATTGCGGACATTGCCCACGGTTTCAACCGTGGGTACACAATATAAATCCTCAACGTTACATAACAATACGTTTTCCAAGTTTGAAACCGTACGTTATAAGAATGTCGCTTCGAATAATTTTATAATATAGACTATGATATAAATCATAGAAATCTAATCTATCCCACATTATTTTTGTCAATTGTTAGATGGCTAAATTCGAAAAATAGGCCATCGGAATAATAAATTAAAAATGACAATTAACAATACAATCGAACTCATGGCTCCTGCTGGGAACTTTGAGTCGCTTCAAGCTGCCTTAGATAATGGCTGTGATTCTGTATATTTTGGTGTTGAACAACTCAACATGCGTGCAAGATCGACGGTGAATTTTACAATCGAAGATTTAAAAGAAATCGCCAATCGATGCGAAGCCAAAAACGTTCGAAGCTATTTGACATTAAACACTATTATTTACGATCACGATTTATCAGTCGTCAAAACATTATTGAATAAAGCCAAAGAAGCAAATATCACGGCTGTAATCGCATCAGACCAAGCTGTAATTGCCATGACAAGATCAATTGGAATGGAAGTTCATATTTCGACGCAATTGAATGTGACTAATATTGAAACCATTAAATTCTACAGTTTATTTGCTGATACAATGGTTTTGAGTCGTGAATTAAGTTTACGTCAGGTAAAGAAAATCACAGAGCAGATTGATAAAGAACAGATCAAAGGCCCGAACGGAAATTTAGTAGAAATCGAAATTTTTGGACATGGAGCTTTGTGCATGGCAGTTTCAGGAAAATGTTATTTGAGTCTTCATTCGCATAATTCATCTGCGAATCGTGGCGCTTGCAAACAAAACTGCCGAAAAAAATACACGGTTATTGATCAAGAAACTGGTTTCGAAATCGAATTGGATAACGAATACATGATGTCGCCAAAAGATTTATGTACCATCGATTTTCTAGATCAGGTGATTGATTCTGGTGTTCAGGTTTTAAAAATCGAAGGACGTGGACGTGCACCAGAATATGTGGCAACGGTTATTAAAACTTATCGTGAAGCAATCGATGCCTATTACAATGGTACTTTCTCAAAAGAGAAAACCGCAGTTTGGATGGAAGTTTTAAATACGGTTTACAATCGCGGTTTCTGGTCTGGATATTATTTAGGACAAGAATTAGGAGAGTGGAGTGATATTCCTGGATCTGCAGCGACTCAGAAAAAGGTTTATGTGGGTAAAGGAACACATTATTTCCCAAAAGCAGAAGTCGGACAATTCAAAATTGAAGCTTACGATATTAAAATCGGTGATAAAATTTTAGTTACAGGCCCAAGTACAGGCGCTCAAGAAATGATTATTGATGAAATGTTTGTGAATGATCTCACAGCAGAAAAAGCAACAAAAGGAGACGATTGTACTTTTAAACTTCCGTTTAGAATTAGAATGTCTGACAAATTATATAAAATTGTTGAAGCGTAATGGTTATCATCACTTTACAAAGAGATAAATGCATTGGCTGTAATTATTGCGTTGAGATGGATCCAGTTCATTTTCAAATGTCCAAAAAGGATGGAAAATCAGTATTGCTTCATTCGCAGAACGCAAAAGGATTTTTTACTTTAAAGTCTCCAAATCATACCATTGTAGAAAGTTGTGAATTGGCTGCAAAAGCTTGTCCAGTTAAAATAATTACAGTTAAAGAAACATAGAAATATATAAATAGAAAGAGCTGCAAACCGCAGCTCTTTTTATTGATGTAAATTATTCTTTGAGCATATTTTTTAAACTACTCTTTGATAATACAGCTAAACTTCCTTCTTTAGAAATTCCTTGCCAATCAGATAGTTTGCCGTTTACATAAATTCTGATTCCAAAATCATTGGCTGTTTCATAAATGATATATTTTATAGTTCCACTACTAAACTCCAATTCAGAAGCAGCGTTTTGTTTTCGGAATTTAAAAGTTGCTTTATCCGCTTTTTCAGGACTTGACGGATGGGCAAACGAAACAAATTGATATTCATCGTTTTGTCGAAATGCATAATACAAAATGTCTTTATGTTTAAATAAAACGACGCGTCCTTTTCCGTTTTTAGTATCGAAAGAAAGCAGATTGTCTAAGTTTGGTTCATAAACAGATAAAGTCGAAAAAGAAACGAAATCATTGTCTTTTCGTTTTTTGCCTGTTATTTTCAAAAATGGGTAAGAATATCCATCTTCGTCATAAGTACATTCTTCTTTTACTTCCATACCCGAAACGCTATAATAGGAACAAACATGAAAAGCCGCACCGCCACTGCTCGAGGTTATAAGACGTTTGTTTTTAGTATCAATTTCAAATCCACCACCTCTTACACAAAATGCATTGTAATATAAGTCGCTAATGCTATTGCTCAGTACAAAAGAATTTGGCATATTAATAAAGATATATGCAGTTGCTTGTGGAGAATAACAGCCTTCATCGTCATTTAACTCATTGTTAAAAATGATAATGTCGGCGCGCCCATCAAAGTTGACATCGCCTAAAACGCGAATATTAGGATCTACAATACTTTTGAATGCCGTGATTTTTGCCGTTTTGCTTAACTCAGATTTAGAAAGTTCCTTGGAACCATATTCGAGTACCATTTTCTTGGTTTGATTCTCTGTAAGTCTATAATATTCTTCTGTTTTGGAATTCTTAGTTTGTTTGACAAAATATAACGTATAACCTTTCAGGAAATCATCAACTAGATAAGCTTTTTGGGCATTTGAGACATAGATTTGAGCAAATAGAAAAAAGACTAAGTAAAGCTTTATTTTCATATTGAATTAAGGATAATGTTTTAGAAAATTATTCATCAAAAAAACGAAGTTCATCAAAATCTTTAATTCCAGATAATTTCAGAAGCTTAGTTCTTGCAATCTTTGTTTCGGTTTTCTTGAACACTTCTTCACCGCTGTCTGCTTCATCATTTGTGTTTACATTAGTGATCTTTTTTCTGGTAAGAAAATTTATACTGGTTTCAACATTCACTACAGGGCCATTATTACTGCTAGCATCATAGCCAATAAGCGCTAAATCATTATCCTGAAGTCTGAACATATATTGCCAGTAACCGTATCTTCCATAAGCGTAACTTATAAATAGTTTTCCTTTAGTAATTTCTACTTCCAATTCAGGAGCATAATACGCACCGCCATCTTCGTTTTCGGAAGAAAAACAACTTTCATTTTTTGTGAACAATTCGTAATCCCCTTTTTTGTTAAGAAGAACTATAATCCCTCTTCGGTTTCGGTCTAATTCGCCACGATATTCATCTGTAATTACTTTGCTTTTATCGGTGCCTTTAATAATTAGTACGCAATCATCTAATCCGTCTTTGTTTAAATCGCCGTAAATCGTATCAAAAGAAACAAAGTTTTTAGGAATAAAGTCCGTTGGATTCTTTTTGGTTATAACTGCAGTTTCATCAACTTCTGGGATTTCTTTTAAATCTGTGATTTCTGAATTGCTTGATTTTTTATTACTGTTTTTATCATCTTTACAACTAGTATTAATCGTTAGCAATGCAAATGTTACAATAATTAGTAAGTAGTTTTTTATCATATTGTTTAGGTACTAATTATTTAATTGGTTTACAAGATTATTCTTTTTCGCCTTCATATTTACTCTTAGATTTTAATTTCCATTTTCCATTTTTTCCAATGTATTCATAATCAATGATGTTTTTTTGAGATCTATCTTGAAGATGTTTTTTTAGTGGAGTAACACTAATATCAGCATTTAATTTATAACTGCTTTCTTCCGAAATTCCAAAAGCACTGCCAAAAAGTTCAGTATTGATAGTATTTGTTTGCTTGTCAAATTGTGGTTTAGACCAAATGTCGGTGTTATCTGTTGCATTATATAATCTTATAAGTTTTTGCTGTTTCTGATCATTAATGAATATGATTGACCATTCATTGCCATTGATATTAGAAAAGATCCAACAGACAAGATCATCATCTCCATCATTATCAAAATCAACAATTTTAAAATTCGAAATAAGATTATTGTCATTAAAAGCCTAAAAAATAGGTTGATAGTTTAACTTTTCAACCAACTGAAATTTATCATTTTTAAACTGATAAAGAGAAGCAATTGAGTCATTTTCTAAATGAAAGGAATATTGTAACGGTAGTTTTCCTTTTAATTCAAATTTGCATTCGGGTTTTTCTTTTTCAAAATCAATTTCCTCAACACTTGAAACATTCGAAGGGAAATTAATTTTAAAAACAATTCTTTGTACAGAATCTACATCTATTTGCGAAAAGGAAAAATTACAAATAAAGAGGAAAATTAAGAATGAATATTTCATTAATAGGTTGGTGGTTAATTAGTTGTTGTGAATTTATTTCTATTCTGAAATTTCCGTATTCTTTAATCTTTTAGCTAGCGCAATTTCACTTGCGCTAGCAAAAGGAAATTCTAGATTCCAATTTTAGCATTAATGTTATGCTTATCAACATAAGCTTGTGCAACATTCATCAATTTGGTAAACTTTGCGTCTATTTCACTTTGAGTTGAAGCATCAAAATCGGCAATTGCTTTTTCTATTTGTTCTGGTGAAGCTTTTTCGTCTTTTAGTTTAGCAATAGGTAAATAACCTTCTTTTTGTTTGGTAATCGCATAAGAAAATAAATCTTTTGATGCCTGAAGAAGTTCTTTATTGTCGTCATCTTCTGGAATATCTTTAATAGTCTGAAAACGCGTTTCCAGATTGGTAATATCATATTTGAAAGCATCCTGATAAGAAGAAGGAACCATCTTTTTTTGACTTTCATCATAAATCATCGCTTCAGATTGCAGTTTTTCATTGATTTCTTTACTTCCAAAACGAGACAATAAATTCGAGTTTAAAGCAGCTACTTCAAAAGTCTTTTCTGGCGAAAGGTTGTTACAAGAAGTAAAAGTTAGACTTGTGGAGATTAATACTAAAAATAGGGTTGTGGTATTTAAAATTCTTTTCATTTTTTAAGTTTGATTATTATTTATCCTTTTAAAATTTTGCTTTTCTCCGCGTCAAATTCTTCCGAAGTTAAAATTCCAGCATCCAAAAGTTCTTTTAAATCTAATAATGCTTTTTTCTTTGCTTCCATCGAATTTGAATTTTCTGTTTTTGGAGTTTCAGTTTGTGTGGTTTGAATCGGATTTACAACTGTTCCTGAAGGAGCATATTTCAAAATCAATTCTGTGATTTCATTGAAACCTTTCACGTTTGAGTAATCAATTGCTTTTTGCTCTTTTACGTTTACAATTGAAGCATCAGCTTTGTTGTCTAGTAAGTACTTTACAACATCTTTTTTTCCATTCGCAGCGCTGTAGTGTAAAGGTGTGTTTCCAGATTCATCTTGAATGTTGATGTTTGCTCCAGCTTCAATCAGTAGTTTTACCATACTTAGGTTTCCTTTTTTGGTCGCAACGTGCAAAAGACTTTCTCCGCCGTAAGTATAAGAATTGTTTAGAGAGAAACTTGATTCGTTAGAAATGTTAGTCGCGCTAACGATCCAATCCAAATAATCATTCATTGAAGAAGTATCTTGTGCGACAGGTTTGCTATAATTGACATCTACTCCGTTTTCTAAAAACAAAGCCACAATTTCTTTTTGATTATTCGCGCACGCGTACCAAATAGGAGAATATCCGTTATTGTTTGATGTGAAAACATCAGCTCCTCTTTCAACCAATAATTTTGCCAACATTCTATTGGTTTCATAACAAGCAATCAAAAGAGCATTTTCACCAGAATGATTTACATGATTTACATCTGCTCCGTTATCCAAAAGCAAAGTTACCATCGGAATCGATTTGGTATAACAAGCATAAAGAAGTGGTGTATTTCCTTGTTTATCGGTAACATTTATATCTGCTCCTTTGTCTAAAAGCAATTGAATGATTTCACGATTTAGTTTTGCAGAAGCTAATAATAATGGAGTTTCTCCATTGTTATTCAGTAAATTAACATCAATTCCTGTTTCAAGCAACTTTGTTGCAATATCGATTTGAGCCGTTTGAACAACTAAATGTAACAGACTATTTCCGTATTTATCGTTTTTAGTAATTTCTGCTCCATTTTCTAAAAGATGCAATGCTGTTTGTTTCTGTTTTTGAAGACAAGCAAAGTACAAAGGCGTTTCTCCCTGATGATCTTCGTAGTTAATATCGGCTCCGTCTTCGGTTAGGATTTTTACAATATCCAGATAACCTCTATGCGCTGCGTAATGAAGAGCAGTTCTTCCAAGTTCGTCTGTATATTTTACATCTACTTCTTTATTTTGAAGAAGTAATTCGGCTATTTTTCTGTTCCCGTTTTCGCAGGCAACTATAAATGACATTGACATGTGTAATATTTTTTAAATAGATAATCGATTTATTATTTCATTAAAAGTTCAACTGTTTTAATTTTCAGGTTGTCACCAGAGGCAAGCATTAAAGCCGTTTCGTCTTTATCATTAGTGATTTCTTTATCGGCACCGTTCTCAAGAAGCAATTTTACTTTTCGATAGGTTTCTTTTGCAGCTTCGGCATCATAATTTACATTATACGCACAGACTTTATGCAAAACAGTATTTCCCTGATTGTCTTGTTCGTTAACGTCAACTGATCCACTGTCAAGAACCGATTTTAAAATACCTGATTTTTTCTCGACAATGTAATCTACGCCCGATTTCGGATTTCCATAATATTCAGCACAATGATTTAAATCGGCTCCATCTGACAAAAATCTTTGAAGTGCGTTCAAATCATATTCAGAATCAGACATCATTCGGATGTACTCTGTAAGCAAAGTTTTTCCGTTTTTGTTGATGTTATTAAAATTTGCTGATGATGATTCAGCCAAAAGTTCGTACATCGGGAAAGAAAACTGTTCAGCGGCAGCGTAATAGAAAGCACTGTTTTCCTGGTTATCAGTTTCATTAGCATCTGCTCCATTTTCTAATAAAAATGATAGAATTTCTTTTTGGTTTCGTTTAATGGCGCACATTAACGGAGTTGTGCCAACAATGTTTTTCTCATTAATGTCAACTCCATTATCAACTAGAATGCTAATGTATTGTTTTACTTTTTCTGGATCAAGACCATAAGTGTTCAAAACTGTATAAATAAAATTTTCTCCTGCATTATTCTTATACTGCGTGTTAGCTCCAAAATCTTCAACTAAAACTTTAACTATTTTTGGCGAAGCACCTTTTTCAAGAAAATAGCCAAGTAGCGTTTTATCGCTAATTTCGTCGTTTAGGTTATCCATTTTCGACATCAATTCTTTGAAAAAAGCAATCGATTCTTCATCATCTTTTAGATATAACGTCAAAGGTCGAAAGATCGATTGGTCAAAACTGTCCAATTCATAAATATCAGTTTCAATAAAACCTGCTTTGATTAGTTTTTCGATAAAATCGACTTCTTTCGCTTCGATAATTTTGGACATTATCTGCGAAAAATTGTTTTTTAAATATTGGTCATTAAATTTTTCCCCGTTATTTAGGCATTCTCTGGCCTCGTCAAATTTTCCCTGAAAAAGGAAACTTTCAATCTGGTTTTGTGTTTGCATTTGAAATATATTTAGAATAAAAGATAAGTTTGATCGCTTTTTACTATGAATTTATTGACTTCACAAACGATGCTGTAAGATAAAACATAAAAATCGTAAATATATTTTAGGATAAAAAGTTAAAAAGACGAATTACAAGTTAAAAGAGACAAAAAACATGGTTTGTATAAAATTTTTACCATTACGAAAGAATAATCTTAATTTTTTTGAAAGATTTGGCTTCCAAAAAACACATTGTTTTATTTAACAGCCCTTTAATTTTTATCAATAAAAAGCAAAATAAAAAAAATACTATCTTTACCGATCAAACGTTTATGAACTTAAGCTGCGTTTTGGCAGCACTACATATATAATTATGGCATGTACAAGTTGTTCAACCTCAGATGGTGGCGCACCAAAAGGTTGTAAAAATAATGGGACTTGCGGCACCGATAGCTGCAATAAATTGACGGTTTTTGACTGGCTTTCGAACATGAGCCCGTCTAATGGAGAGGCGATTTTTGATTGCGTTGAGGTTCGTTTTAAAAACGGACGTAAAGAATTTTTTAGAAATTCGGAGAAATTAACTTTAAGTATTGGCGATATTGTAGCAACTGTTGCTTCGCCAGGACACGATATTGGAATTGTGACTCTTACAGGAGAATTGGTAAAGATTCAAATGAAGAAAAAAGGAGTAAATTACGAAAGTAATGAAGTTCCAAAAATTTACAGAAAAGCATCTCAAAAAGATATCGATATCTGGTCTGTGGCGCGTGATCGCGAAGAACCAATGAAAGTTCGTGCACGTGAATTGGCAATTCAGCACAAATTGGAAATGAAAATTTCTGATATCGAATTTCAAGGCGACGGATCAAAAGCGACTTTTTACTACACAGCAAACGATCGTGTCGATTTTAGAATGTTGATTAAAGATTTTGCTAAAGAATTCAGCACAAGAGTAGAAATGAAACAAGTTGGTTTCCGTCAGGAAGCGGCTCGTTTAGGTGGAGTTGGTTCTTGCGGACGTGAACTTTGCTGTTCGACTTGGTTGACAGATTTTAGAAGTGTAAATACATCAGCAGCTCGTTATCAGCAATTATCATTGAATCCGCAAAAATTAGCGGGACAATGTGGTAAATTAAAATGCTGTCTAAACTATGAGTTAGATACTTACATGGATGCATTGAAAGATTTTCCGGATTATGATACCAAACTAATCACAGAAAAAGGTGATGCAGTTTGCCAAAAACAAGATATTTTTAAAGGTTTAATGTGGTTTGCTTACACAAATAATTTTGCAAACTGGCATGTTTTAAAAATTGATCAGGTAAAAGAGATTATTGCCGAAAATAAATTGAAAAATAAAGTTTCTTCTTTAGAAGATTTTGCTGTTGAGGTAACTTCAGAGCCTGAAAAAGACTTCAATAACGCAATGGGTCAAGAAAGTTTAACTCGTTTTGACCAACCAAAAAGAAAGAAAAAACCAAATCGCAAGCGTAAACAAAATGCAGAGGCGGCTGGTGTTGCAGCTCCAGTAAAACCACAGCAGGAAAAAAATACGAATAACGCTAAACCAGCTGGAAATAATAATCCGAACAATGCTAATGCTGGAAATGCGAACAATGGCAATACGAATAAGCCAAACAATCAAAACAATCCGAACAAGCAAAATCATAAGAAGAAGCATAATTCGAATAAAAACAATCCGAATAAGCAGAATTCAAATGAAAATAAGCCTGCTGAACCTAGAAAACCAATAACGAATACTAAAAATGAGAATAAAAAATAGCGGAATTCTTCTTTTGGTAGCCATACTTCTTTTTTCTTGTGATAAAAAAAGAGTATTTGATCAGTATAAATCTGTTGGAAGTGCTTGGCACAAAGACAGCATTATAACTTTCGATCTGCCAGTTTTAGATTCTACAAAAAAGTACAATGCCTTTGTAAACATACGAGACAACAACAATTATCCGTTTAATAATTTATTTTTAATTGTTGCTCTTGAAACACCAAGCGGTTTTACAAAAGTAGATACATTAGAATACCAAATGGCAGAGCCAGATGGAACATTGTTAGGAAACGGATTTTCTGATATAAAAGAAAGTAAGCTTTTTTACAAGGAAGATGTAAAGTTTACAGGAAAATACAAAGTTCACATCAAACAAGCTGTTAGACAATCGGGTAAAATTCCTGGTGTTGAAGCTTTAGAAGGAATTACAGACGTTGGTTTTAGAATAGAACAAAAAGATTAGATAAATAGTTATGGCTGCTAAAAAAAACAATCAATCCAATACCACTAAGGATATTAATTACTACAAAAAGAAATTTTGGCGAGTTTTTGCCTACTCTTTGTTAGGAGTTTTAGCCTTCTTTTTATTTGCCTCTTGGGGTTTATTTGGATCTATGCCTTCATTTGAAGATTTAGAAAATCCAGATTCAAACCTTGCTACAGAAATTATTTCTTCTGATGGAGTTTTAATTGGGAAGTACTTTAAAACCAATAGATCTCAGCTTAAATATTCTGATTTACCTAAAAATTTAGTTGAGGCGCTTGTTGCAACTGAAGATGCACGTTTTTACGAACATTCAGGAATTGACGGACGTGGAACTTTAAGAGCCGTTTTTAGTTTAGGAACTAATGGTGGTGCGAGTACATTAACTCAACAGCTTGCAAAACAGTTGTTTCACGGTGAAGGATCTAAATTCTTGCCTTTTAGAATTGTACAAAAAATAAAAGAATGGATTATCGCCATTCGTCTAGAAAGACAATATACTAAGAATGAAATCTTAGCGATGTACTGCAACGTTTATGATTTCGGAAATTATTCTGTCGGAGTAAGTTCTGCTGCTCAGACTTATTTCTCAAAAGATCCAAAAGATTTGACCATTGACGAATCGGCTATTTTGGTCGGAATGTTCAAAAACTCAGGTTTATACAATCCAGTAAGAAATCCGCAGGGAGTAAAAAACCGTCGAAATGTGGTTTTATCGCAAATGGCAAAAGCAAAAATGATTTCTGAATCTGAAAAAGAAAGACTTCAAGCACTTCCAATTACATTGAAATTTAAATTGGAAAGCCACCGTGAAGGTATGGCAACTTATTTTAGAGAGTATCTTCGTGATTACATGAAAAAATGGGTTACAGAAAACAAAAAACCTGACGGATCTGAATATGATATTTACAAAGACGGTCTTAAAATCTATACTACAATAGATTCTAGAATGCAAACGTATGCTGAAGAAGCTGTTTCGGCACACATGCAAAACCTTCAACAACAGTTTTTTATTGAGCAAAAAAACAATAAAAATGCTCCTTTCGTAAATATTACACAAGCTGAGACAGATAGAATCATCATGCAAGCAATGAAAAATTCTGTTCGTTGGGCTCAGATGAAAGAAATGGATAAAAGCGAAGAGGATATCATTGCTTCATTCAAAGTGAAAACTAAAATGCGTGTTTTTACTTGGAAAGGAGAGCGCGACACTATAATGACGCCAATTGATTCTATTCGTTATTACAAACACTTTTTACAATCTGGTTTAATGGCAATGGAGCCTCAAACAGGAGCAATTAAAGCTTGGGTTGGAGGTATTAATTACAAATATTTCCAATACGATCACGTAGGACAAGGAGCGAGACAAGTAGGTTCTACTTTCAAACCTTTTGTTTACGCAACAGCTATCGAAGAATTAAATATGTCGCCTTGCGATTCTATTTTAGACGGACCTTTCATGATTCATAAAGGACGTCACCACGTAACAGAAGACTGGGAACCTAGAAACTCTGATTACAGATATAGAGGGATGGTTACTTTAAAACAAGCTTTGGCGGCTTCTATCAATACAGTTTCGGCTAAATTAATTGATAGAACAAGTCCAGAAGCAGTTGTAGAATTGACTAAAAAATTAGGAGTAAAAACAGAAATTCCAGTTCAGCCCTCAATTGCCTTAGGTGCAGTAGATATTACGGTTGAAGATATGGTTGCGGCATATAGCACATTTGCCAACCAAGGAGTTTATGTAAAACCACAGTTTTTAAGCAGAATCGAGAATAAAAGTGGTGAGGTAATCTACGAACCAATTCCAGAATCTCATGACGTTTTAAATAAAGATATTGCTTTCGCAGTAATCAAATTACTTCAAGGGGTAACAGAAAGTGGCTCTGGTGTGCGTTTACGTACTCAAGGCGGAGGAAGTGGAGACAATCGTTGGACAGGTTATCCGTACATGTTTACAAATCCGATTGCAGGTAAAACAGGAACAACGCAAAATCAATCTGATGGTTGGTTTATGGGAATGGTTCCGAATTTAGTAACTGGGGTTTGGGTTGGATGTGAAGACCGTTCAGCTCGTTTTAAAAGTTTGACTTACGGACAAGGAGCAACGGCAGCATTACCTGTTTGGGGTTATTTCATGAAGAAATGTTATGCCGATAAAGATCTTCAGATTTCTAAAGGAGAATTTGAGCGTCCAGCAAACCTTTCTATCAAAGTAGATTGCTACCCAAGACCAGTAATTGTAAAAGATACAACGCAGACTGAACAAAATACGGATGAATTTGAATTGTAACAATGTTGCAATAAAACTTATCTAATTACATATCAATCCCTTTACAATTCTTTTAAAAGATTTGTAAAGGGATTTTTCTTTTGGTTTTATTTTTACGAAATCGTTATAATTTCATCTAAAAATCTTATTTTTATCAAAAATATTCAGCAATAAAGATAGTTTGTTATGATAACAAAAAAAGTAAATAACGTTCAGGAAGCAATTGACGGAATTAAAAGCGGTATGACCATCATGTTTGGCGGTTTCGGATTATGCGGTATTCCTGAAAATACAATTGCAGCATTGGTAAACACATCAATTTCAGATTTAACTTGTATTTCTAACAATGCAGGTGTAGATGATTTTGGTTTGGGATTGTTGTTGCAGAAAAAGCAAATCAAAAAAATGATTTCTTCTTATGTGGGAGAAAATGCAGAATTCGAACGTCAGATGCTTTCTGGAGAATTGGAAGTTGAATTAACGCCTCAAGGAACTTTGGCAGAACGTTGTCGTGCAGCTCAGGCTGGAATTCCTGCTTTCTTTACGCCAGCAGGTTATGGAACTGAAGTTGCTGAAGGAAAAGAAGCAAGAGAATTCAATGGAAAAATGCACATTATGGAAGAAGCTTTTAAAGCCGATTTTGCTATTGTGAAAGCTTGGAAAGGTGATGAAGCTGGAAATCTTATTTTTAAAGGAACAGCAAGAAACTTCAACGCGTGTATGGCAGGCGCTGGAAAAATCACAATTGCAGAAGTGGAAGAATTAGTTCCAGTTGGTTCATTAGATCCAAATCAGATTCATATTCCTGGAATTATGGTGCAACGTATTTTCCAAGGAGAAAAATTCGAAAAGAGAATCGAGCAACGAACAGTGAGAGCTAGAAATTAGATAATTAGAAAATGAGGCAATTAGATAATTATCTTAGATTGCGCAAGGAATTATCTAATTTCCAAATTGGCTAATTGACACATTTCCCCAATTGACACATTAAAAATATATGACTAGATTTAGTATAGTTCTTTTCTCGTTCTTATCATTTCAAGCTTTTTCTCAAGGCACAAATGAATTTCGAAATCAATTGCAGCAAATTATTTCGAGTAAAAGTGCTACTGTAGGTGTTTCTATGAAAGGTATTGAAAATAAGGATACTTTGAGTATTAACGGAAATTTAAAAATGCCGATGATGAGCGTTTTTAAATTTCATATTGCTTTGGCAGTTTTGCATAAAGTTGATGAAGGCAAACTGAATCTTTCGCAAGAAATCTTTATAAAAAAGAAGGATTTAAAAGAAGATACTTGGAGTCCGATGAAAGAAGAATATCCTGAAGGAAATATAAATTTGACTTTAGATAAAATACTTCGTTACACGGTTTCCCATAGTGACAATAACGGTTGCGACATTTTAATCAATTTGGTCGGAGGAACAAAGTACATTCAGAAGTTTATAAATGATCAGGGAATCAAGGATTTCGTTATTAAAATGAACGAAGATCAAATGAAGACCTGGAAAAATTTACATGTCAATACTACAACTCCGCTGGCAACCACAGAATTGCTGGAGAAATTTTTTAAAGGTGAAGTTTTAAAGGAAGAAACAACAAAGTATTTGTATCAAATAATGGTTGAAACTTCAAGAGGTCTTACTTGGATGAAAGCGGGACTTCCTGAAAACACTGAATTAGCACACAGAACAGGAATTTCTGGAACTAATGATGCTAATTTGAGAGTAGCAATGAACGACATTGGAATTGTAAAGCTTCCAAACGGTAAGCATTTCATTCTGTCGGTTTATTTGAAAGATATTACAGAAAAAAGAGAAGATACAGAAAAGATAATTGCAGATATAACAAAAGCAGTCTGGAGTTATTTTAATAATTGAGATAATTAGAAAATGTGGTAATTAGATAATTACTTGACATTGCGAAAAGAATTCTCTAATTGGCAAATTCACAAATTGATACATTGAAAATAATATAGATAATTAGGCAATGTCGCAACTAGATAATTACTTCGGATTGCGAATACATTATCTAATTATCAAATTGACTAATTGACACATTAAAAAATACACATTAAAACTATGGCACTTAGTAAAGAAGATATAGCAAAACGAATTGCAAAAGAGGTAAAAGACCGTTATTTCGTAAATCTTGGAATCGGGATTCCAACTTTAGTAGCAAATTACGTTCGAGAAGATATAGCGGTAGAATTTCAAAGTGAAAACGGAGTTTTAGGAATGGGACCTTTTCCTTTTGAAGGGGAAGAAGATGCCGATATTATTAATGCAGGAAAGCAAACCATTACGACACTTCCAGGAGCAAGTTTCTTTGATTCTGCTTTTAGTTTCGGAATGATTCGCAGTCAAAAAGTAGATTTAACTATTCTAGGCGCAATGGAAGTTTCTGAAAACGGAGATATTGCCAACTGGAAGATTCCAGGCAAAATGGTAAAAGGAATGGGAGGCGCGATGGATTTGGTGGCTTCTGCCGAAAATATCATTGTGGCAATGATGCACGTAAACAAAGCAGGAGAGTCAAAAACCTTAAAAAGATGTACTTTGCCATTAACAGGTGTAGGATGCGTTAAAAAGGTTGTAACAGAGCTTGCGGTTCTCGAAGTGACAGAAAAGGGTTTTAAGCTCTTAGAACGAGCGCCAGGTGTCTCAGTTGAGCACATCATCGCATCAACCGAAGCTGAATTGATTATTGAAGGCGAAATTCCTGAAATGTCGATTTAGAAAAATACAGCCACAAAGGCACAAAGACTCAAAGTAAATTTTAAGTAAAAATAAAAAACCGCCCAACAAGGCGGTTTTTTTTATAATAAAAACTTTGTGACTTAGCGCCTTTGTGGCAAAATCAAATATTACAAATTGAAAGAAGCTCCTAAACTGAAAGTAGCTTGATTGTTCAAATGATAAAATGGATCATTGTTTGAACCGTATTTTGCAATTGGAAATCCGATTTCTGTGAAAACACCGAATCCATCAGTGAAGAAATAACGACCACCAACGTGTCCTCCAAAATTATGTAAACCTAAACTTAAACCAGGGTAAATGTCTAATTGTTCTACTCCAATTACACTAGATAAGTTAGCATTCATTCTTGCTTTTGCATCAAAACGGTCTGAGAAATCTGGTTCTGCATTGTTGTAAGCAGAAGAACTTCCGTGGTAGAAACCATTGAAATTGTCAACTCCTAATAAATAATTTGCAACAAATCCAACAGAGAAATTTTCTCCTAAACCAAAATCGATAGAACCTTGAATTCCAGATCCACCATCTTGTAAATTAGCACCAACATTTACTCTTGTATCACCTTTACCTGTAAAAGCGCTTTGTGCATTAATAAATCCGAATGATACTAAAAACAGGAGTGTAAAAACCTTTTTCATAAAAATTTAATATTAATTATTTGGGCAGCAAATGTAATTTTTAAATAAATTAATTCCTACCTTTTTCGTTAAAATACAGTTCGTTCAATGGTTCGCTTTGCCAGTATTCCTTCGTGTCAACATCTAAAATAGTAAGCGGACCTCTAAATGCCGCACCTGTATCGACATTCCAAACGCAAGCTCTATTTACAGGAACCGTTTCGCCGATTCGGGTAACTGGCGTATGACCAATATAAACTTCCTTATAAACGGTAAATCTTTTCGGATAGTGTAAGTTGTCTATTTTTAATTTTGGGTCTAATGATAGTGCGGTTTCCCAAAGAGTTCTATCCCAATAAAATAGCTTTGAAAAATATTCCCATTTTACGCCATTTAAATTGGTGAAACCAGCGTGTACAAACAAACGATTCTGGTCGTCAAGATAAAAATCCTGAAGATTTTCAAGAAATTCGATATGAGTTCTTTTTTTCTCTTCCGAAATTTTGGCATAACCTTCAACAGTTGCTTTTCCTCCGTGTTTGTACCAAGTCTCTTCATCAAAATCATCATGCCTGTTTTCTAGCCAGTCTAAAGTAAGCTGATCGTGATTTCCTCTTATGCAGATGCAGTTTTGTTTGCTTTTTAAATTAATCAAATAGTCAATTACTTCAACAGACTGACTCCAGCCGTCAACGTAATCGCCCAAAAAAATTAGAGTATCTTCTGTAGTAACTTTAGCTCTCTCGATTACTTGTTCAAGTGCAAGTAATCCGCCATGAATGTCACCTATAACAAATGTTCGCATTATTTAATTTTTCGAGTAGAAGAACAAAAATAGAAAGAATAATTGGTTTGAACTCATCGAATTCAGATTCTTTAAAAATTGATATGATTTATAACTATTTACAGTACTTTTTTATTGTTTTTCCTCAGTAAATTTGCAAAATGTCTGAAACACCAACATATCGCAAAATTATTCATATTGATATGGATGCTTTTTACGCATCGGTAGAGCAGATGGACAATCCGGAATTAAGAGGAAAGCCAGTTGCGGTTGGAGGTTCTGAGAATCGAGGAGTAGTTTCGGCAGCAAGTTACGAAGCTAGAAAGTTTGGTGTTCGAAGTGCCATCAGTGGAGTTTTAGCCAAAAAATATTGCCCAGATATTATCTTCGTAAGACCACGATTTGATCGCTACAAGGAGATTTCATCCAAAATTCATAAAATCTTTCATGATTATACCGATTTGGTTGAGCCTCTTTCGCTTGACGAAGCTTATTTGGATGTTACTAAAAACAAAAAAGGAAATCCGAGCGCAAGTCTTTTGGCTCAGGAAATTAGGCAAAGGATTTATGATGAAGTCGGTTTGACGGCTTCGGCAGGAATTTCAATCAATAAATTTGTGGCTAAAATTGCCAGCGACTACAACAAACCAAACGGACAAAAAACGGTAAATCCTGATGAAGTAGAAGTTTTTCTAGAAGATCTTCCCATTCGTAAATTTTACGGAGTTGGAAAAGTAACAACTGAAAAAATGTATCAGCTCGGAATTTTTACTGGAACCGATTTGAAAAGCAAGTCTTTGGAGTTTTTAGAAAAACACTTCGGAAAATCTGGAGCGTTTTATTATCATGTCGTTCGAGGGATTCACAATAGTGAAGTAAAATCTTCACGAATTACTAAATCTGTGGCCGCAGAACATACTTTTGATGTGAATCTGTCTTCTGAGATTTTTATGATGCAACAATTGGAAAGAATTGCGGCTTCACTTGAAAAACGTCTTCAGAGGCATAATATTTCTGGGAAAACCATTACACTTAAAATCAAATACAGCGATTTTTCGCAACAAACAAGGAGTAAAACTTTGCCTTATTTTATTTCAGATAAAAGTCTGATTATGGAAAATGTTGAGGAATTATTGTATCAGGAAAAGATGAAAGATTCGGTACGATTGCTCGGAATCTCATTAAGCAACTTGAACAATGAGGAGAAAAAAGCAGTTGTGGTGCAGTTAAAATTTACGTTTTAATAACAATTTTGAAAAGTTCAAAATAAGATTAGAGCTATGGATAACAGGATTTTTCTGCTACCTTTGAGTAAAAAGATTTTATCTGTCTTCTGAATTGATTTTGTATGAAAAGTAGAAATTCCGATGATCCGCTGCAGCGAAATTCAGTTCCAATCCTATCTTGGGATTTTCACTACGAATATCTGAACGAGCTAAAAGCATTAAGTACTGATTTAAAAAGGGTAAGCCAAATCTCAGATGAATTTATCTGGGACGAAAAAACGCTTAATATTCAGGAAAGACTCAAAAACGAAGTGGTTTTAGTAACCGATTTAGATTTGAAGATAGTTTTCGCGTCAAGCGGAATAAAAAAAATGACGGGTTACAAAGAAGAAGAAATCTTAGGAAAAACGCCGAAGATGTTTCAAGGTCCAGCAACTTCACAGAAAGATTTAAAGGAAATTAGAGAAGCTGTTAAGAAGAAGATTCCTTTTGTAAAAACGCTCGAAAATTATAGAAAAAACGGTCAAACGTATAAATGTAAAATTGAAGCCTCGCCAGTTTACAACCTAAAAGGCGAAATTTCACATTTTATAGCCTTCGAAAAACAAGACATAAGCGCTTAGTGTTTTGCCACAAAGGCGCTAAGGCACAAAGAGATTTTAAAAGAAGAAAAAAATAAAGCCACCGTTAAGGATGGCTTTATTTTTATATAAAGACTTAGCGTCTTAGTGCCTTCGCAGCAAAAATATTATAAATCAGCAAAGAAATCATTTCCTTTATCATCTGTAATAATAAATGCAGGGAAATCTTTAACTGTGATTTTACGAACAGCTTCCATTCCTAACTCTTCAAAATCAACTACTTCAACTTTTAAAATGTTGTCTTGAGCAAGAATTGCAGCAGGACCTCCGATAGAACCTAAGTAGAATCCGCCGTATTTGTTGCAGGCATCAGTAACTTGTTTTGTACGGTTTCCTTTTGCTAGCATAACCATACTTCCGCCATTTTTCTGGAATTCATCTACATAAACGTCCATACGTCCGGCAGTTGTTGGTCCGAAACTTCCTGAAGCCATTCCGTCTGGAGTTTTTGCAGGACCAGCGTAGTAAACAGGGTGATTTTTGAAATACTCTGGCATTGGTTTTCCAGCGTCTAACAATTCTTTGATTTTTGCGTGAGCAATATCACGAGCAACAATTACAGTTCCGTTTAGTTTTAAACGTGTTTTAACTGGATATTGAGATAATTTTGCTAGAATATCTGCCATTGGCTGATCTAAATCAATTTCTACAGGAGCTTCTAAATGCGGAGCTGTTTCTGGTAAAAATTGTTTTGGATTTACTTCTAATTGCTCAACGAAGATTCCGTCTTTTGTAATTTTTCCTTTGATGTTTCTGTCTGCAGAACAAGAAACTCCCAATCCAACTGGACAAGAAGCCGCGTGACGAGGCAAACGAATAACACGAACGTCGTGTGTGAAATATTTTCCTCCAAATTGCGCTCCAATTGCACTTTCCTGGCAGATTTTCTGAACTCTTTCTTCCCATTCGTGATCACGGAAAGCTTGACCCGCCATATTTCCAGAAGTTGGAAGATGATCATAATATCCAGCAGATGCTTTTTTAACAGCGCTTAAGTTTGCTTCTGCAGAAGTTCCGCCAATTACCAAAGCTAAGTGGTACGGAGGACAAGCAGAAGTTCCTAAATCTTTGATTTTCGTGCGAATGAATTCATCTAATGATTTTTCATTCAATAACGATTTTGTTTGTTGGTATAAGTATGTTTTGTTTGCAGATCCTCCACCTTTTGCCATGAACAAAAAGTCGTAAGAAGTTCCTTTTTTAGCATAAATATCAATTTGCGCTGGAAGATTTGATCCTGAATTCTTTTCTTCAAACATCGAAATCGGAACAATCTGCGAATAACGTAAGTTTCTTTTTTGATAGGTATTGAAAATACCACGGCTTAACCATTCTGCATCATCAACACCAGTAAAAATGCTTTCGCCTTTTTTTGCCATTACAATCGCAGTTCCTGTATCTTGGCAGCTCGGCAACTGACCTTCAGCAGCTACAGAAGCGTTTTGAAGCAAATTGTACGCTACGAAACGATCGTTGTCTGTTGCTTCTGGATCGTCAAGAATTTTTCTTAGTTTTTGTAAATGTGTCGTTCTCAACATAAACGAAACATCCGTCAAAGCTTCTTCAGCCAATAACTCTAAACCTTTTGGATCAACGGTTAAAACTTCGCGTTCTCCAAATTGCTCCACTTTCACAAAATCAGAAGTGATTTTGCGGTACTGCGTATCATCCTTTAAGATCGGATAAGGATCTTGGTATATAAAATCGATCATTGTTTTGTTTTTTTACAAATTTAGAAATTATTTACCTAAGAAAGAATTTGAATTAGGACTCTTCTGCAGCTGTTTTTATTCTGCAGCGTTAAATTGATCAAACGTCATCTTTTTTTCGAAGTATGGTTTGTCTTTGGCAGAAAGCAACATCTTTTTCCATTTATTGTCTTTTAATTCGAAAGAAATTGAGTCCGAATGGGTAAGAACTCCCATATCCATGTTCTCATCTTCGTCTGCAGGTAAAAACGCAACAGTTTTGCAATAAAAAGATTTTGGGTCAGATTTGGTAGAAGGATTTACGATTTCAACCCAATTTCCCCAGCCACTATCAGACATTGAGCTCCATTGGTGAACCAATTGTAATCCGGTGTTTTTTAAATAATAAAGATAGTTTTCATGCGAATAACCGCAAGCAGGATATCCAAAAGTGATTTGTACGAATGGCGAATTTTTAGAAGATTCAGATGTTAAACCGTAAGAAGCGGTCCACTCAGAACCTTTTTGAAAGCTTTTTATCGCAACTTTAGAAGATGCGGTTTTGGTTTTATTCTGATAAAAGTCTAATCGGTATTTTACCGTAACAATACTGTCTTTGTCTGCTTGCTGATCTACCAAATGCGCCAAGATATAATCTGTAGAAGATTCTGTTTCGCCAGTATAAATTGCTACAGTATCGGTTTTAATAATCTTATCATCTGCTGAAACTTCTAATGTCTCTTGCGGCTCAATGATTTCTGCTGTTGTTGGTGGTGCAGCATCTATAGGTTTTGTTCTTTGACATCCGATCAAAAGCAATACGAAGAAAAGGGGGGCTAGTTTCATAGTGGTTATATTAGATTTTCAAATATAAATTTTTCATCGTAATGAACCTTGAATTTATTTAGAAAATTAAGATATTCATCGTTAAAATTTTGCTTTTTGTGATGTTCTTTTTGATTTTCAATATATTTATAAACAGAATCAATTTGAGATTGGCTATAGGAGAAAACACCATATCCGACCTGCCATGAAAATTTGGATTTCGTTAATTGATTGTCATTGATATATTTGGAAGACTTTGCCTTGACATTTTTCATGAGTTCAGAAATGGAAATAGTTGGTTTGATAGCTAAAAGGCAATGTACATGATCTTCAACACCATTTACAATAATTGTTTTGCCTCCATTTTCATTAATTAAATTTCCAATCACGCCAAGTAATTTTGATTTCCAATTTTCTTCAATTACAGCATTTCTGTATTTAACTGCAAAAACTACTTGAATGTAAATTTGATGATAGGTATTTGCCATATTTTTTCTGGCAAAATAAATTATATCTTTCTAAATTTTGTAATATTTAACTTTCTTTTTTGATTCAAAAATATAGCTTTCTGCATTCCACGGATTAAAATCCGTGGCTACAATATTTTTCGTTCCTATGGAACTTTTGAAATGGGTTTGATTGTTGCCATCAACGGATTAAAATCCGTTGCTACAAAATTTAAACGTTCCTACGGAACTTTGAGAAATATTTATTCAGGTTAAGAAGAAGAGCCATCGGCTCGAAATATTTTGTAGGGTCGGATTTTAATCCGACCATTCGTGAAACCAAATAAATTTAGAGAGCCATCGGCTCGGATCATATTTTAGAGCCGGATTTTAATCGGGCCGTAGAATGTTCAATTCATATTAAAAAAACCAAGTCGCAACAAAAATGGCTGTAATCACGCAGATCAAATCTACCAAAAGCATTGTGCCTAAAGCGTAACGTGTGTTTTTGATATTTACAGATCCAAAATAAACTGCGATTACGTAGAACGTACTTTCAGCACTACATTGGAAAATACTACTTAATCTTGCCGTTAGAGAATCGGCTCCAAAAGTATTCATAGAATCGATTAAGAATCCTCTTGAACCAGCAGAACTAAACGGACGAAGCATTGCAACTGGCAAGGCATTGGTAATTTCTTTATTTACGCCCATATTTGAGAAAACAAAAGCAATTCCGTCGCTAATAATTTCAAATAAACCGCTATTTCTGAATAGCGAAATCGCAACCAACATTCCTAAAACGTAAGGGAAAATCGTAACTCCAGTTTTAACTCCATTATTGGCGCCAACCACAAAAGTGTCAAAAACAGTAGTTTCTGCTTCTTTGAATTTCTTTTCATGTCTACATGAGAAAATCAAAGTAAAGGCAATAATTGCAATTAAGATTAATCCAGAAAGGTTAGAAGTAAAATAGTTTTTTCCGATTAAGTCTAAATGATTCACATACATCAGCAAACCAACAATAGCGGCAATTAAAACCATTAAACCAATAAGAAGCGAAGCACTTTTAAAATTGATTTTTTGTTTGATTCCAACAATCAAGAAAGCTGCAATAGTTCCGATAAATGAAGTTATGATACAAGGCAACATAACGTCAGCAGGATTACTTGCGTTTGCTGCGGCGCGATATCCGATAATCGACGTTGCAATTAAAGTTAAACCAGATGCGTGAAGACACATAAACATAATTTGTGCATCACTTGCTTTGTCTTTTTCGGGATTTATTTCTTGTAAACTTTCCATTGCTTTTAATCCAAAAGGTGTTGCAGCTGAATCTAATCCCAAGAAATTGGCAGCAAAATTCAAAGTCATGTACGATATCGAAGGGTGATTTTGAGGAATACTAGGAAACACTTTCACAAAAACAGGACTCAAAGCTTTTGCTAATTTCCCTGAGGCTCCAGAAACGATTAAAAGTTCCATTAATCCGCAGAAAAAAGCCAAATAAGCGATAAGTGGAAGAATTAAATCAACCAAAGTGCTTTTACAGGTTGGTAATAAACCATCCGATTTTTGAAGTCCGCTGTAAATTTTTACGGTTTTGTTTTTGTAAACGTAAGTCGTGTCGGCATTTAGCGTGTCACGATTAATAATCATGGTCTGATCTGGCGCTTTTTTAATGCTGTCTTTTAAGAAAGCAGGAAGTTCTTCAATGTATTTTTCAGAAACTAAAACAGGATCATCTTTCTTTCCATTCAAAATAGAATCAATGGTATATGTATTGGCAGTAAACAAACTGACTACAATAAAAACAATCGAAGAAATAAAAATAGCTAACCAAAATCTGCTTAATACCATAAAATTGTAATTTTTTGTAAATGTAAATAAATCAATTACAATGACAATTGCAAAAGTTAATTTCGTGATTTAAGATAGAATCAAGAGAGGTTGGATTTATATTTTGATTTTAGAATATAGAACAGAAGTAAAATCTGGTGAAAAACCATAACATAATATCCGAAAGCAAGATCATCATTTGAACTAAAGAAAGACATAGACATTAGGATCAATGTTAAGACAATAAAAACAATCGAAGTCTTTATTTTATCAAATAGAAATAGGATTGGAGAAAAGACGAGTGAAAAATAAATAATAAGAAGTAGTAAAGCTTCGATTAAACTATTAAAACTAAGTGAACTATTGAAAAATTCTGGAACGAATTTTATAAAACTATTGTAATAATAATCCTTTGAGCTGTAGTTTTCTCCGCAACTAATTACAATATCTTGATTGTATGGAAGAAATAATGAAATGATTCCTATAAATGAAAAAACGAAGCAGACAGTTTTTTTGAGCATGTAATAGCTTTTGGATTTTTTTTAATTAGTAAAAATTTATTCGATAACAATTTTGGTTCCCAAATAGGTTTCAAAAGATTTAATTCCTTTCAATAAGATCTGTTTTTTGTCGGTTTCGAATTCCTTAAAAAACTCTGTTTCTATTTTAGCATGATCTTTTTTGATAGTCCTTTTCCAGATGCCAACCACTTTTCCATTTTCTAAAATGATGGGTTTGAAGATGCCATTGTTGGTGAAAGCTTTCGGTTGATGTTCTGATAAAATTGAAATTTCTCGTGTTTTATACGAAATTAGAATCTCATCAAAAGCGGGAAGAAAATGTACGCTTTCGCGAAAGCTATTCTCATTTTTAAGGTCTTTTTTAAACCAATATTGCTGATTATCAATAGTGGTACGATTTAATTGCAACTCTATTGCGTTAATTGCTTTTTGACAAATTGTAGGCGCAAAACCTGACCACCACGAGAAATCAAGTACTGTTGCGGGACCATGACTTTCAAAATAACGTAAAGCGAGTTTGGGTAACGCTTCTTCTTTGGTTAATTTGGAATTTGGTTTAGAAACCCTTTCTTCGAGCAAAGCATACGTAATTTGTTTGCCTTTCATTTTGCCATTGCAAACCAAACCATCTAGTTCGGCATTCATCATAATCGCGGCACTTAAAAAATCGGCACTTGAAGTTCTTGTAATTCCAAGTTCCTGCATGATTTCATCTCGAGTCAAATGATTGTTTCCTGCCAATAGTTTTCCGATAGAAGTATTTGCTTGATTTAGTTTTTTCTCATCAAAACCAAATTTTTTAGCTGCAGAAGCAGTAAAACGTTTCACTTGCGGAGCCGAAAGATCCAACATCCAATAAATATCATCGGGAGAAACAAAATGCCAAGTTGGTCTCAGAATATGAGTTCGGATAATTTTACCCGAATTTATAGCTTCTTCAATCTCTTTTTCGCCAGAATCACATCGAGAACCAATTGCCCATTTTGCCATTGCATAATCCTGCGCTTGCATAGCGCCCAAATGCTTCACAATTTCTTGTGGAGAACAAGAACTGGTTTTATAAAGCTTTTGCGAAACCAAACGGTAATGTGAAATTTCCTCGTGAGTCATTTTTTAAACTTTGTCCCCTTGTTTCTCTGTTCCTTTGTTCCTTCAATTAAACATGAATAATCTCATCTTCAATCAATAAATCTTCTCTGCGTAAGCGTAAGAAAACCTGAGCTACAGCAATTGTATCTTTTTCGCAATACGTAATAATTCGGTCAATGTCTTTTTCGACATAATAGACATGAGCAACCTGACTTCCGTCGATATCGCCTTTTGGCGAAGGAACTCCTAAAATCTTGGTTAGCAATTTTAAAGAAGTAAAATGTTTATAATCGCCAAACTTCCATAACTCTAAAGTGTCAAGATGCGGAACTTCCCAAGGTTTTTTACCAAATAAATTCATCTTATCTGGAATTGGCATTTGATTGATAATCATTCTTCGGGCAATAAACGGAATATCAAATTCTTTCGAATTATGCCCGCACATCAAATGCTGCGGTTGATTAAAATGATTGTTGATCAGATTCGAAAAGTCTTTTAAGATTTTCTTTTCTTCACCAAAAAACGAAGTCACTCTAAAATTTCGAATATCGCCTTTGATGGTAAAGAAGCCAACAGAAATGCAGATTATCTTTCCGAATTCAGCCCAAATTCCGGCGCGTTCGTAGAATTCTTCTGGAGTAAATTCATCTTTTCGCTGATATTGCGTTTTTAAATCCCAAAGCGATTGCATTTCCGCGTCAAGCGAATTGAAATTCTCTTCTTCAGGAACGGTTTCTATATCAAGAAATAAAATGTTATTGAGGTTTATTTTTTCAATCATATTTTTGTTGTGGGCTTGCCACGAATTCACGAATTGAACAAATTCTTAATTTGATATAAATGTACACAAATTTGATTTTATTATTTTTTGAAAACTAAAATAGAGTGAATTTTCTTATATTTAAAATGTTGAAGAAATAATTGGTTGTATTTTAGTTAAAAAGAAAATTCGTGAATTGCTTCGCCTGTTCGCTATTGCTCGGGTTGTGGCTAATAAAACTAAAATAAACTTTGTTGTTGCGATGGCGATTCATGTTCCAAAAGCCATTTTTTGCGAGACAATCCACCGGCGTATCCCGTTAAAGATCCGTTTGTGCCAATAACGCGGTGACATGGAACTACAATCCAAAGTGGATTTTTACCATTTGCCGATGCAACGGCACGAATTGCTTTTACATCACCCAGTTTTTTTGTTTGATCCATATAACTCACCGTTTTTCCGTATGGAATTTCCAATAAAGCCTTCCATACTTTCTGTTGAAACTCGGTTCCTTGCGGATTTAGTTTCAAATCAAAATCGGTTCTTTTACCTTCAAAGTATTCATTTAACTGCAAAACGGCATCTTGTAAAACATCAGGAATGGTTTCTGAAACATCATTTGTACCAACATCAGAAACAGAAATTACCGAAATACCATTTTCATCTCCAATAATTTTGGTGATTCCTAAAGGCGAATTGATGAAAACTGTTTCCATATTTTTTTACCGCAAAGGCGCTAAGATTTACGCAAAGTTCGCAAAGTTTTTTAAACCAAGGAAGTAATTTGGTTTTTTGTATTACTTTTTAAACGATTGTCACCCTGAGCGAAGTCGAAGGCTTATGAAAACTAAAAAAGGCTTCGACTTCGCTCAGCCAGACAATGAGGTTTAATATTCGTCCAGTTTGAATTTATAGTTTAAAATGGTTTGGATTTTTTCACTTGAAATCACCTTTTTGATGTTTGATTTCTCCGAACTGAATTTCGGTTCTGGCAAATTCATTTTAATCGCCTTTTGGGAATAAAACTCCTCTCTTGTTGGGTGAAAAGGAGCGACAGCATTAAAAACTTCGTTCCATTTTGACTGATTTATGATTTCTTCAATAATGCCGATGCAATCATTTAAATGAATTAAATTGATTGGCGCATCTGGATTTTCTAGATTTTCTTTTCCAGCCAAAAACTTTACAGGATGACGATCTTCGCCAATTAATCCGCCGAAATGCAGAATCGTGGTTTCAAAGTTTTGGTTTTCTTGGAGTAATTTTTCAGCCAAAACTAATTGTTTTCCACTTTCAGTTTCTGGATTTGGAATCGTTTCTTCCTTAATCATGCTGTTATCATCGCCATAAACCGATGTTGAACTTACAAAGAGAACATTCTTAATTGATGATTTTTCTATAAACGGAATTAAGTTTTTGATTTTTTCTACAAAAGCTTTTTTCTCAGAATTGGGATCAACGGCCCTTAATTTTGGTGGAATATCTATAATTAAGATTTCGCTTTCAGCTAAAAAAGCAGCGATATTTTCAGAAACTCCTTCGACTTCGCTCAGGATGACAAGAAACGGATTTATTCCAGCATCTTTTAAAATAGAAAGTTTGTTTTCTGAAGTTGTTGAACCGTTTATTGAATTGCCTTTTTCAATTAACTGTTTTGCCAAAGGAAGTCCAAGCCAGCCACAGCCAAGTATGCTTATTTTTGTCATTTTTTTGTTTTGATTAAATAATCTCGCAAAGTCGCAGAGTCGCAAAGTTTTTTGTTTCATGCAGATTCGGCAGATTTTTACAGATTCATTTGAAAATAATTATCTGCGTTTATCAGCTTAAATCATTTAAAATCTGCGTGAAATAAAAATACCGACTTTGCGAGATTAAATTTTTACAAAGTTAAAGTAAATCGCACTTTGTCTTTTCCTTTTGCGCCCATTCTGTTGTAAAATTTAATCGCTCTTGTATTGAATTCCGGTGTTTGCCATTGAATGTTAACGCAATTGTTTTGTTTTCCGATTTCTTTTAATTTCTCGATTAAGATTTCGCCAATTCCGAAACCTCTCGTTTCTTCTTCCAAAAACAGACAATCCATGTAGAGAAAGTTTTGTGCGTTCCAGGTCGAAAAATCGAAAGTATAACCAACAATAGTTTCTTTTGAAGCCACAACCAAGCAATATAGTTTCGGATTTTGGCCAAATAAAGCGTTTTTTAAACCTTTTTCTTTTCCTTCAGGAGAAAATTCGGCTTTTTCAAATTCGGCGTGCTTCTCAATTAAAACAAGCAGTTTAGGCAAATCTGTGATTTCACAGTTTCTTATTGAATATTCCATTGTAAGTTGATTTCGTTTTGCAAAAAGCTGATGAAATGATGAAAATAATCAGGATAACTTTCATTGGCGCGTGTGGCAATAAAGTGTTTTCTTTTCAAACCATTTTTTCCAATTTTAACTGCTCGTAACGAAGTGGTTTTCAAATAAGGAGTAAAAGCCCATTTTGCCATCGACATCACGCCCATATCGGCTTTTACCATTTCGAGAGAAGCTTCGGTTAATGGCATTGGAGTTATTTTCTTCGGACTGACTTTGGCTGGAGCCAAAACAAACTGATGAATAGTAACGGTTTCCAACGGAAGCGAATGAATTATCAAATGTTCGTTGATGAAATCTTCAGCAACAACATATTTTTTATCTGCCCAAGCATGATTTTCAGAAACCACCATAACCATTTCATCTTGAAAAAGCTCTTGATATTTTATATTGTTATCTTTTATCTGATCGCTTACAATGGCAACGTCAATTGTATTTTCTAACAGTTTTTGTAATGGAATATGAGTGGCTTCGGCTACAATTTTCAGTTCGACATTTGGGTATAAAAGATGAAATTGCTTTAAAACCGATGGAAGCCAATGGTAGCTCGAGAAACATTCGGTACTAATTCTGATTTCGCCATGTTCGCCAAAGACCATTTGTTTGATTTGGGTTTCGGTTTCCGCAAGTTTGTTCAGGATTTCGTTGGCGAGTTCGTAGATTTTTTCTCCTGCTTTTGTAAGCACCAGTTTTTTATTCGTTCTTAAAAATATGGCAGTTCCCAATTGATATTCGGCTTCTTTGAGCTGATGACTCAAAGCCGATTGTGTCAAATGAAGTTTGTCGATCGCTTTTGTGATGCTTCCTTCTTCGACAATTGCTTTGATCAATTTTAAGTGGCGTATTTCCATTTTTGAAGAATTAATACGCAAAGTAACAAAATTTTAGACTGGCATTTGTATGAAAAAAAGTAATGCTCTTGATGAATTCTTTTCGTTTTTCTGGTGTTTGATGTTCTTCTACTTTTGGAAAAGTAAAACACTAAAATCGAAACAATATGGAAGCACAAATTAAACATTATGAAAACAAATTAGCTTTTGAAATGGATCCGTCAGATTTATTTGAAGCTTTAAATAACGGCGAGAAAATAATCGTTATTGATGCCAGACGAGCTTTTGGTTATGACGAAGAACATATTCCGAATGCAATTAATATTCCGCATCGCGAAATGAATTTAGAAACTACTCAGCATTTAGATAAAGATGTTTTGTACGTGACATATTGTACCGGAATTGGTTGCAACGCTTCGACAAAAGGAGCTTTAAATATGACGAAATTAGGTTTTAAAGTAAAAGAGCTAATTGGCGGTTTGGAATGGTGGAAAATCGACGGCTATGCAACCGAAGGCACAAAAGGCGAGAAGCAAGGTTTGAAGATCGAATGTGCATGTTGATTTTTGAGGTACAAAGTTGCAAAGATTAAAAAAGCACTATGAAAATAGTGCTTTAGTTTTTTAGATAAGTAGAGAAACCTTTATTACTTTGTTTCTCTGAAACTTTGAACCTTATTTCAAGACTCAATTATAGTTTTTAAACCTTGAAGAATTGGATTTTCTTCACCTTGTGGTTCTTCTTGAACGGCGCCTTGACGATTGTCTTCTTGAATTATTTCGAGTTTTGTTTTTTGATTTTCTTCAGTCAAAACATAATTCATTATAAAGTAATTCTCTGGTTTATCTTCTAATCCTGGTCTTGGGAAAAAGAGAGAATATTTAATTTTCTGATTTAGAACAACTTCTAAAACCGTTCCCCATTGTTCAAAAACTTGGCCATCCCATTCATTTCTAAATCTAATTTCGCTTCCCGTTTTCCAAGTCGTGAGCAAATCGCTTCCGTATTGCCATTGTTTGACTAATTCTGGTTGCGTTAGTGCGTTCCAAACTTTTTCGGCTGGGGCATTCAAAACGATTGTAGAAATATTTGTTGCCATTTTTATTCTATTTTAACGTTGTTTTTCTCAGCGATTTTTTTGAATAAATCTTCTTTGTTTTCCGATTTCATTTTCTGATAAATAGCTCCAAGTATTTGTTCAGAATCTTTCGCATACTCAGAATTTTCGTTGGTATAAATGATATGCGCAATGAAAATATTATCCAATGCTTTTTCGTCGTCTTTTAGCATGAAATAGTTTTTTCCTGCTCCAAAATAACCTTCAGCATTGTCTGGATGATATTGAATCAGTTTTTCATAATAACTGATGGCTGTTTTATAATCAGATTTTAAAGTATAAACCACTCCAATGTTCATTAAAGCAAAATTTCCTTCTGGATAAATCTCCAGTGATTTTTGATAATATTTAATGGCATTATCATAATCGTTTAATTGTCTATAAGAAACAGCAATATCATCAAGCGCAAGAACAAAGTTTGGATCTTCTTTTAAAGCCATCTGAAAACTTTCAACAGCCATTTTATAGTTGTTCTGACGCATAAAATCTTTTGCGATTACATAAGAATTCTGCGCATTTTTGTTTTTAGATTCGCCATAAAAAACATCGTCTTTGTTTTGATTTATTTCTGGAATCAAGTTCGGACATTTTTTTGCAATGACGCCCTGAACTCTCAGAACCATACCTTGAATACCTTCAACTGTATTTATTGATTCCCTAATTTTCGGGTCTTTATCTGTCAAAATCAATTCGCCCATTGGCTTTGTTAGACAGTCTCTAAAAACATCTTCAGTAATTTTTGAACTCTTTTCTAAACACTCACATGCTTTTGCTGCTATTTTTTCTTCAACGGTTTGTGCATTAAGTGCTAGAAAACTATTGAAAGTCAAGAACAGCAAGAAGTTTTTTTTCATTTTAAATGATTTAGGGTTAGGCCAATTTTCTTATTCTGGTTTAACAACCGCAGGTTTCAAACTATCTTTGCTTACAGTCAAACTATCTACAGGCACAACAGCCTCAATTGGTTTTACTGGCGGTACATATCTTTTGATTTTTTGCTGTATTAAAACGGCGTCATTTAAAACGAATGGCGTTGGCATCATCCAATCAGCTCTTGGTTTTACATTTAATAGCGGATTGCTCATTAAATCGAAAGAACTCTCGATTAAATCCATATCAAAAATAGAAGATTTGTTGATGTAAAATTCCATTTCAAGCGGTTCATTGCCTACAACATAATAGCATAAAATTTTGCTGTCTTCTCTTTGCAGACGATTTCCTTTTTCGCCAGAAGTTGCTACTCCGTTTGCTTTAAAGTTAAAGAACGTCATTTTCGGATTAGCATAAATGTCGTAACGATTTACTTTTCTGTTTGGAGTAATCTTAATTTTCAGATATCTATTATTTCCAATTACGCTATCTCTTAAAAACTGAATTGTTGGTTTCGGAACTTCAACAACTGGAGCGATTGCGCTATAAGTAAACGTTGTATTGTATTTGCTTGCCAGCGGAAGCGTATTTAACCCAACTGCTTTTTGATTGCTTTCGCCTAAATAAGATTTAGTCCATTCGTCCAAATTAGTATCGTAAGTTGTCCAAACTGCAGAATTGTTATCGGCGTTGTAAACGTATAATAAACTGTTTGATTTTGCTTTTCCGTATTCGTAGCCAGAATTGTATCCTGCGTAAACAAAGAATGCGATAGAAGTAAGGAAGAAAACTACAATCCAAGCTCCTTTTTTAGCAAAAGCTCCAAATATTGGAAGTAATAATCCGAATAATAAAACGGTTAAAACAGCACTTCCATATAATATTTTAAGACCTAAACCAATTGGGAACATTACAATAAAAGGCGCAACAATTGCTAAAGCAGGAATAGAGAATATTAAATTCATTCCTAAACTATAATGTTGTGTGAAGACAAAGATTCCGAATAATAATATTCCGAAATAAACCGGAATGATTAAGAATCCAGCACCAGTTAAGCTATTGGCTAAAAACGCATTAATGATAATCCAAAGCAATAGAGGCGCCACAAAATGGTTCATGGTAATTTTTGCCTCAGAAAAATGATGGTAAAAAGCAAAACAAATGGCAATGCTTAATGTAACAAAAGCGCCAATATAAGCATGTCCGTTATAAGTAAATCCGTTTAGAAGATCTGAATACTGCGGATAAATTTCAAGAAGAAGCTTCCATCCTAAAAAGGTTACCAATCCCGCAATTATAATAGACCCAAGAAGCGGAACAAAACCTCTGAAGATTTCTGTGAAAGTGATGATTCTTTTTGCTTTTCCGACAAAAATGAAAATAATCAATAAACCTAAAGCAATAAGTGTCATTGGCATTACCCAAGTAAACGGATAACTAATGAATGAGAAGGGAACATTGAAATAAACATTATCTTCTGTAGACTCTGTTTGGTTTAAATCGATATTTGAGAAGTATTTTAGCAAAGGCATGATGTAAGTACCTTGATGCGCTAAAGTCGTTTTGCTTAAATGCTGAACATCATCTTGTTGCGTATGATAGTTGAAATGACCATCGATAAAAGCAAAATTGAAACCTTGAATATTTCCTTGTTCTCTAAAAACAGTTAGATCGGTGTCGTTAGGAAGCATTTTGTAAATACTGTACATTAACGAATTTGAAACTGGATAAGAAGGCTTCGCTTTAGTAAATTCTTTCACTAGCGATTGGTTTCCTTTATTGGTTTCCATCAGCATGTAGCTTGGTCCAGAACTTCCTCTGGCTTCAAAATTTAAAACCAAACCAACATCTTTTGCCCACGGATGGTTGTTTACGAATAAAGCAGCTCCGTTTAATCCTAATTCTTCTGCATCAGAAAATAAGATGATAATATCGTTTTTTTGAGGATGTTTTGAGTATAAAAATGCGCGTACACCTTCTAAAATTGTTGCAACGCCAGAAGCATCGTCGCTTGCACCTTTTGAAAAAGAGTGTGGTGCACTATCATAATGAGAAAGAAGTAAAAGTGCTTTTGTATTGTTTGTTCCTTTAATTCGGGCCAAAATATTTTTTGACTTTACTAAAAGACCTTTATCATTTAGAGTAAAACCTTCCTGAACACTCGTTTCTAAACCAATTCTATTTAATTCAAGCTTAAGATAATTGGCAACAAGTTCGTGATTGGTCGATCCGACATAGTGAGGTTTCTGCGCAATAATTTCGACCTGGTTTAAGGCTCTTTCGGTCGAAAACTCAGCAAGCGCTTCATCATCTTTCGAGATTCCTTGCGGCATCATCGTGGCATATATAATGCCAAGTAAAGCTAAAACGCAGACTATGGCTAGAATTGAGGTGGGGTTTTTTCTCATGGTGAATAATACTAACTATATTTCTTTTTTAACAAGCATAAAATAATCATTGTCCAAGGAACGATAGCCTTGATCGTACAAGAAATAATATGTATTTCCTGTCTTGGTTTGTAAAATGTTTGTAAAGAACTCAAAATCAAAACCTTTTGTCAATAATTTGTCTCTAGATGCTTTCGATTTTCCGTCTACATTTAACTCTGCCAAAATACGGTAATTTTTGCGTAACTTGTTGTTTATATTTCGCATGAAATTCGTACTATCTTTATTTATTTTGTTATTGTAGGCATTTCGACAACTATCGGAACAGAATTTCTTGTCTTCGCGACCGAAAATTTTGGCTGAGCATTCGAGGCATGTTTTCATGAATTCAATTTTTTAATTTCGTAAAGGTCAGATCTACGGTCTTTTAAGGTTTTTACGCTTCCATGTTCGTGAAGTTCTTTCAATAAATTCAAATCGACATCGACAATTAAAGTCATTTCCGTGTTTGGAGTAGCTTCTGCTTTGATTCCGTTACTCGGAAAAGCAAAATCTGATGGAGTGAAAACAGATGCTTGAGCATATTGAATATCCATATTGTTTACTTTCGGAAGATTTCCGACGCAACCTGCTATAGCTACATAACACTCATTTTCAATAGCGCGTGCTTGCGAACAGTGTTTTACACGAGTATAACCATTTTGGGTATCAGTTAAAAATGGAACAAAAAGTATGTTCATTCCTTCATCAGCCAAGAGCCTTGAAAGCTCCGGAAATTCAACATCATAGCAAATTAAAATTCCAATTTTTCCGCAATCGGTATCAAAGGTTTTGAATTCTGAACCACCTTTCATTCCCCAGTGTACTACTTCATTTGGTGTAATATGAATTTTGGTGTACATTTCTGAAGTTCCGTCTCTTTTGCATAAAAAACCCACATTGTATAAATTTCCATTTTCCAAATAAGGCATACTTCCTGTTATAATATTGATGTTGTATGAAATCGAAAGTTCTTGGAAACGTTTTCTAACAGGTTCTGTATATCGAGCAAGTTCGCGAATTGCTTCGGCTTCGGATAAATGATTATAATCTGCCATTAATGGTGCGATGAAAAGTTCTGGAAATAAAGCAAAATCGCTTCCATAACCCGAAACTACATCAATAAAAAACTCAGCTTGTTCAATAAATTCTTCCAAATTATTCAATGGACGCATTTGCCACTGAATTAAACCAAGGCGGATAACGCTTTTTTCAAGATTGATTAATTTCGGACTTTCATCATAATAGATATTATTCCACTCGAGCAAAACAGCAAATTCTTTAGACTCTTCGTCACCTTCTAAATAGTTTTTGATAATTCTTAAAACGTGAAAATCATTGCTTAATTGGAATGAAAGAACCGGATCGTATAGTTCTTTGGTACGAACTTTTTCAATATAAGTCTTGGGAGACATTTTTTTAGCGTGATCTCTATAATTCGGAATTCTTCCTGCAAAGACAATCGCTTTTAAGTTTAATTGTTCGCAAAGTTCCTTGCGCGCATCATATAAACGACGCCCTAATCGAAGACCACGATAATTTGGATGAATGAAAACATCGATTCCGTATAAAATTTCGCCATCATAGTTGTGTGTAGAAAAAGTGTAATCACCAAGAATCTGGCTGTAATTATGTCTTTTTTCTACCAATTTTTCGTCCACTATAAGAGATAGGGCAGAGCCAACAACTTTTCCGTCAACCAAAATTACCAACTGTCCTTCTGGAAAAATAGAAAGAAGTTTCTCTATTTCATTAGATCCCCAATACGAATCGGCCATTTCTGGATACGATTCAATCATCGATTTTTTTAATTGTCTATAGTCCTCAATTTCAAGGTTTCTTAACTCTACTTTTTTAATTTTCGCTTGCATATAGTAAGATTTATCTCAAATATACAAAAAACAAGTTCCATTTACAAACGGTTACAAACAGTTACAGTCGATAGTAAACAGTTAATAACCGACTGCCAGTGTTGAGGTTTCGGATCTTTGTCCTGTTGAATTCGAATAAGAATTCAATTAATTATAACAGTAAAATAATATACGCCATGAAAAACAGAGTACAGTTAATTGGGAATGTAGGAAACGATCCAGAAGTTAAAACATTAGAAAACGGAAGAAAACTAGCTCACATTACAATTGCTACGAAGGATTATTACAAAAACGACAAAGGAGAAAGAGTAGAGCAAACGGAATGGCATAGAATAACAGCCTGGGGAAAAACAGCAGAAATTATCGAAAAATTTGTTGTGAAAGGAAAAGAAATTGCCGTTGAAGGAAAGCTCACACACCGAAGCTACGATGATAAAAATGGCGAAAAACGTTATATAACAGAGGTAGTTGTAAATGAAATTTTACTGTTGAGTAAGTAATTTAGAAGCTTTGTCAAAGTTTAAAACTTTGACAAAGCTAATTAAAGACAAACCCGACAGGTTTTTTAAAAACCTGTCGGGTTTATTATTTTATCAAAAATGGTTTTTATAAAATAGAAACGCCATTAGCATCGGTTGTAAGAACTTCGCTCATATAATCAAAAAATGGTCTCATATTTTTAAAAGCATCCAAAGCCAGTTCTAAAAATTGCGGACTCAATACTTCTTTATCAGAAAAGCGCTTTATAACCAAAAATTGTTTAAAACGAAGCAAATCGATTGCGGGATGATCTACGTCAAAACCTTTTGGTTTTGTTTTAAGCTGTTCACCTTGCAAAGCTCCAAAATTGCTTTTGAAAGATTCTGAATTCAGTATTTCCTGAAAGGTTTCTGGATCTTGGGCAAATTCAGTTCTTATTCGTTTTAAATCTGCGGCATTTGGTCCCCAAAAACCGCCTGCGAAAAAACTGTTTCCTTTTTCCAGATGAAAATAATATCCGCCGCGTCTTGCAGCGGTTGCACGCGTATAACTTCCGCCCCAATAATGTTTAAAAGGCGTTTTGTCTTTAGAAAAACGAATGTCGCGATAGATTCTGTAAACGCTTTTTTTACCTGAAGCATTTTCTAAAACATCTGTTTTGGAAAGTTCTTTTAGTAAAGCGCCAGCAAAATTTTCAATATGATTAAGTTCTATTAAGTATTGTGGTTTATGTTCTTCAAACCACGGTTTATTGTTGTTCTGTTTTAGCTCGACCAAAAAGTCAAGACTTGATTTCGGTATGGTAATATCGTTTTTCATAATGGAGTTTAAAAATCGAAAGTTGACTGCAATTTAAAACTAAAAAACCCACCAGAGAAATCTGATGGGTTTTTCTATATCGTGTTAAGCAGTTTTTTTGAATAAATCAAACATAGGACAGCGTGAGCAGCGTTTCTTTTCGCTCTTTTTATATTTCTCACAGCAAGAAGATTTGCAATTTTCGATCTTCTTAATTTTTTCAAGGATAACTTTATTTTTTTTGTCTTTTTTATCCTTTTTCTTGTCCTTGTCTTTTTCTTTCTTGCCCAATTTTCCTCTGTATTATAAAAACAGAGACAAATATAAACTAAAAAAGTTATTTTTAAATATTCTAAATAAACTTTAACTTTTTTATTTAGGATTGATAGCGATTGAGCTAGTAACTGTTAATTGCTGAATATCACGATCAAACAAGTAAAGTCCTCCTTTGTCCTCACCAATCAAGTTGATTTTGTCCAAAATAGATTTAGCTGTTGCTTCTTCTTCGATTTGTTCAGAAACGTACCATTGCAAAAAATTATGAGTAGCATAATCTTTTTCTTCAAAAGTAATATGCACCAATTCGTTGATAGATTTTGAAACAAAAAGTTCGTGGTTATAAAGTTCTTCAAACATTTCTTTAAAAGTAGAATATGTTATTTTAGGCGCTTTTAAATCTGTAACTTGAGCATGTCCGCCACGTTCATTTACATATTTTACCAATTTAAGCATATGCGCACGCTCTTCGTCTGATTGCGTGTACATAAATTGAGCAATTCCTTCCAATCCTTGTACTTCTGCCCAACAAGCCATTGATAAGTACGTTTGTGAAGATTCTGCTTCTATTCTGATTTGCTTATTTAAAGCCGATTCAATATTTTTTGATAGCATAATAGATGTCTTTTTTGTAAAATTAAGAAAAATTATTCACTTCAGTTTTGCGAAAGCTCGAAAACATTAGACTTTTCGATCGGTTTTCTGTAAAATTAATTGGAATTGATTTTGCCGAAATTGACAGGATTTGAAAATACAGATTTATTTATAATTGGGTTTCCGTTATCTTCTATCATAAAACCATCATTAAATTTTCGCATGATAAATTGCTTAGAAAAACTGTCATAATAGCTTAAAATATAGCAATTTTCTAATCTTAGCGCATCATACAATTTGATGTTTTTATCGTTGTTTAGAAAGTAAAACAAATTTTCAATCGCCAATGGTCTCGTCTGATTGTCCTTTATAAAATTCATGTCTTCATTTAACTTGGCATCAAAATAAACAGATTTGCTTAACGAATAGGAAACGCGTTCCCCAAATTTATCGTAGGGATTATAGGATAAATAAAAATCGGAGTAACTTCCTAGACCACTAAAGGTAATAAAACTGTTTTTGTTGTTTTGAAAAACAGAAATTCCAGCACTAAGACCGTTTATATTTTTCAAGAATTTGTCAGTTGTTTTTAATTGAGTTGGTCTTTCATTATCAATTTGCATAATGAAAGGAGAGTTTTTATACGGAATCGAATCCTTTTTTGAAAAGGAATAACTCTTAACGCTTTTCTCTGTTTCAAAATCTTTGATTTCAAATAAAAAGGAATCTTTTGTAGCCTTTATTTGGAATAACTTATTGTCACTGTAAAATGAATTTGTTGTTCTAGAAGGAGTTTCATTAGCTGGTAGGTTAAAAGTCTTTTCTTTTACATCGCCGGTTTTAATATTTAGATCAAAAGCTTGCGTTTTTATAAAGTCAGTATCAAATGTTAGAATAATATGATCTTGAGCGGTATACATTTTACTTACGTTTGTAGCTAAATCAATAGTAGCATAAATGTCTGGATCTATTTGCTTTAACGGATTTTGTCTTATAAACGTATCAAAAGAAATGGGAGCATTTTTTTTGTTTTTAAATACAAAATTGGAAAAATCAAACATTTTTACACCATATTTTCCATCTTCAAATTTGTAGAGAAGGAGATGATCGAGGTTTGTTTCTTTGGCAAGTATGTAAAAAACGTTGTTCTGTTGGAAACTGCTTATAACATATTCATGATTTTGAGGAAAATCAAAATTGAGCAATTCTGAGGTTTTGCTGTCGAGATTGTAGATTGTAATTAGAATATTTCTATAATCGCGCGAACTCCAGTATAGAGTGGTTTTTTTATTGTTACTAATGCTATAGCCAATTAAATTTCGGCTTGTTTCATGTTTTATCGAATCTGTAAACTGATTGGACAGAAACAAAGACGGATTGTATTTTAAAATATTTACATTTTTATTGTCCCAGGTAAAAATATAAACATCATTAGTGTTTTCGTCTTTGGCATTTAGAATCTGAGTTTTTCCTAAGAAGTTTAGATTTAATGGCAAAGAATTTACGATTGTTTGGCTATAGAAACCTGTTTTAAAAAACAAAAGAAAAAGAAGTAGCAGTTTTTTCATAGATGTGTTTTTTAGTGTATTCAACAGGTTTTGGTGTCAAAATTTATGCCGTATTTTGATTGTTTTAAATTTTGAGGCATAAAAAAAGCCCTTAAGAAAAATCTTAAGGACTTTTGAATCAAGTCTTTTTAAAAAGAAATTATTTTACAATAAAAGTAACTCTTCTAGCTAATCTTCTAGCTTCGTCAGAATCTTTTTGAATAGATGTATCTGCACCATTTGCAACAACATTTAAACGAGAAGAAGCAATTCCAGCTTTTTCAAAAATAGTTTTTACGTTTGTTGCTCTAGCATTAGATAGTTTTTCATTGTACTCAGCTTTTCCAACTTGGTCAGCATAGCCAACAAGGTCAAGAGAAGCAGAAGGGTTTTTTCTCAAATAATTTAAAACCACATCAATCGCAGCAGTTGAGTTTTCGATTGGAGTTGTTTTGTTGAAAGCAAAATATACACTGTAGTATTTATCATTGATCATTTTTTTGATCAAATCATTATCTACTGGTTGTGCATTATTTACTTGTTTTTCAATAACAACTTCTTTCTGTGCAGGTATTTTCTTGATTTGAGCTTCAAGATCTGTAATTTTGTTTTCTAAAGCAGAAACATCAACATTACCGCCGTCGTTTGACATTACTGTCCAATCTGCATGTTTTGCATTTTTACCTAAGTAAATGTTTAAACCAACAGTACCATTAAAAATTAATCCAGAAAAACCTCTGTTACCAGGAACATATGCTCCGTCAAAAGTACGATCTTGTGATGCATTTAAAATAGTTGAGAAGTCACCAGTTAAGGCAATTCTGTCTGATAATCTTATTTGTCCAGTTACACCAGCAATAAAATTACCTACTTCGTCTGCTCCTTTGTAATTGTCGTTACGTAATTGAGCATAACCAAAACCAGCATGTCCTAATAAACCAATAGTATTAGTCCAAGTTTCAAAATTCATGATGCGTCCTAAATTTGCAACAGCTTGTAAATCTACTCTATAGTATCTTGAATCAAAATCGATAGAGCTGCCTTTTGCAGTAAAACTGTTGTATCCAAAATCTGCTTTCAAACCGAATTTGTTATTCAACATGTAACGCACACCTAAATCTCCAGTCCAAGGACTTAAAGTATTGGTAGAATACCCAGCATTAAATGGTCGCTGCGGTTTATTAACCCCCGCGCCTAAATCTATAGACCATTTGTTAAATCCGTTGCTGTTTTCTGTTTGAGCATGGACTCCGGTTAACGCCAGAGCAAATGCAAGAGTCATTACAACTTTTTTCATTGTTTCTAAATTTTAAATTTTAGACCAAAACAACAATAAATTGTAAGTAAAAACTTTCTTTAAAAGCCAAAAAAGTATTAAAATAGGATTAGCGGTAAAAATATAAAGACTATAAAACAGTAAAAAAAATGAAAAAACAAAAGTGGTTTTAATTGTAAGTTGCTGATAAATAATTTGTTTAGTTGAAGCCGTCTGTAAATTTGCGCAACACAATTTGTTTAGTCAAAATATCATAATAACTCAGAAGAATGTAGTTATTTAACTTAAGCGTGTAAGGAAGTACAGCTTCTTTGTGTGTATCTAAGAAGTAAAAGACTTTATCGGTAGCAAAAGGTTGATGTGTTTCTTGGGTTAGTTCTAGCTTTTTGGTCCAAATGCTTTCAAAAAATACAGAATAGTTGGTCTCAATATTGTAAAAATTGTTAGAAGGAAAATCTCCCATAGGATCATTAAAATTAAAACCGTTCATAGATACGGTTTTCAAATCGCTGCCTGATCCTCCTAAAGTGATAAAAAGATTATTTTGATTTTTATACACCGAAAGTCCTGCATCAATAGATGATAATGTTTTTAAAAATCTTGCTGTATTTTTTAATTTTCGAGGCTCACGGTCTTCAATCTGCATCAGTAAAGGCGAATTACTAAAGCGTATTGTGTCTTTTTTTGAAACCGCAAAGCTTTTTATAGATTCTCCAGATTCATAATCTTTAATATCAAACAAGAGTTCATCGGCATTTACATTGATTTGATATAATTTATTTTCATGGTAAAAAGAATTAGACGTCTTTGGATTTTTCTCTCCAACAGGTTTCATGAATGTCTTTTCTTTTATTTCCATACTTTCTAAGTCAATGTCAAATAATTGCGTTTTTCTGAAACTTTGATCCAAAGTTAGAATCAAGCGGTTCGGAAGAAGGTACAATTTACTTTTGGCCGTAACTTTATACAACGGATTGTATTCGCCAGAATCCATCTTTTCGATCGGATTTTCATTCAAGATTTGAGAAAATGTCTTGGGTTGTGTTTTACGATCAATAAATTTGAAAGAACTAAAATCTAGAAACCTTTCTTCGGCTAATCCATTTTTAAAGATAAAAGCCGTTAACGCTTCTTTTGTTTTTTCTTTCATTATCAAATAGAAATTATTGTCTTTTTGATAATTCGTGAGAATGAATTTATCTTCCAGAGGAATCTGAAATTTTAATGCTCTAGAAGTTTTGTTTTCTAGAAAATATTTAATCAAAATGATTGATTTTTCTTCCTTCGAAAACCAATATAAAGTTGGATTTCCGTCTTCGCTAAAGCTATAACCCATCAAAGATTTATTCTCGGTGTATTGACGATTGGTTATAAACTTATCTCTTAAAAATAGTGCACTATTGTATTTTAATATGGAAAGGCTATCTTGGCTGGCCACAAAAACAAAAACGTCATGAGTAGCGGTATTTTCGCCAGTCATAATTTGAGGTTGAGCCATTTTGTTTTTTAAATCTATTGCATAAGAAGTTAGCACTGTTTGACTTAACATAACAGTACTAGAGATTAAAAACAAAAAAAGAAAAACTCGTTTCATGTGTTTTTAGGGCACAAAAATTATTCCGTTTATTATTGATTCATAAGCTCTTGAAAAAGATCTACAAATTGTCCAAGATGCATTCCGTCCATTAATCCGTGATGTACATAAACAGCCATTGACATAGTTCTTTTTCCAGTTTCAGAAACCATCATTTTTCCAAATGAAACTTTAGGACAACTATCAGGATACGTAAAACTTCTTGCATGAGTAAGTGACGTAAAGTTTAACCACGGAATTGCCGAAAAATGAATCAAATTATCAGCATCAAATGATCTTGTAAAAAGTCCAGTTGTGTTTTGAATGCGCTCGATTTCTGCTAATGCATTTTGTTCGAATGTTTTAAAATCTGAATGATATTCAATTAATGAAAATCCGAAAGTGCCATCTTCACGGCCAATTGTTGCCGATGCGTCAACACGATCGTAAACATAGATTTGATCTTCTGAAATTCGGTATTTAAAATTTTCAATTGCGTTAATCGCAGCTAAAGTTTTGTGTAAATAGAAAATGAAAAAAGAAGCATTTAAACTTTTTGCCGTTTCATACGCTTTGGTACAATCGATTTCTACTGTTGCGCCAAAGAAAGGTTCTTCCATTTGTTTGAAATGGGCAAAATGCTCTTTTCTATTCCAATTTTCTAAGTCTAAAAGTGTTTTCATTATAATAAATTCGGAACAACTTCTGCAATAGTTTCAAATGAACTAAAATGCTCGTGTTCTATGGTATGATTAATTTTTTCGTGTTCCCAAGTAGTGTGAAACGGAATATGAACGGCATAACCGCCAATTCCTAAAACGGGAAGAACATCTGATTTTAGTGAATTTCCGATCATCAAAAACTCATGCGCTTGAATGTCTAAACGGCCAAGCAATTTTTGATAATCAATTTCTTGTTTGTCTGACATTACTTCGATATGATGAAAATAATGACCCAAACCAGAACGATGCAATTTGCTGTGCTGATCTTTTAAATCGCCTTTTGTGGCAACGACCAATTTGTATTTTCCCTTTAAGGCTTCAAGCGTTTCTTCAATTCCGTCTAGAAGTTCGATTGGTTTTTCTAGTAATTCTTTTCCGTATTGAATGATTTTTTCAATCACTTCAACCGGGATTGTATTGTTTGAAATGTTCATCGCAGCTTCAATCATTGAAAGGATATAACCTTTAATTCCATATCCGTACAAAGGAAGGTTGGCAATTTCAATTTTAAATAATTCCTGCGAAATGCCTTGATGCGAAAGATAATCTTCCATCAAAGCACAAAATTTATGTTCGGTTTCTTGAAAATAAGGTTCGTTTACAAACAAAGTATCATCGGCATCAAATGCGATTACTTTTAGGTTTGGTATTTTAGTTTTATGTAACATAGTTATTTTGTTTCAAGTTTTTACTTGTTTCAAGTTTTAGGTTTTTGCCACGAATTACTCAAATTTGCACTAATTTTTTCGCCACAGATTAAAATGATTTCGAGGATTTTTTAAAAATGAATCTGCGTGAAACTCTTTGAGCCACAGATTAAATTATTATTCATATTTTAAAAAACAAATCTGCTCAATCTGCATAATCTGCGAGAAACTTTTTAATCTCAATTCTTAGAAAACAATCTTTTCAAAGAAATAGTTTTATCGTAAAAAGTAATTCTGATTCCGAAAAGGAGAATGATTCCGCCGAAAACCATTTGTAAAGTTATTTTTTCTTCCAAAAACAACCAAGCCAAAATAGAGGTAATTACAGCTTGACTTAATAAACTTAACGAAACTCTAGTCGCGCGCATATGTTGTGTAGCATAACTAATCGAAAGCCAAGCACACAATTGACAAATTACAGCTTGCAGAACTAAAACAAACCATCCAGTATTTGAAAATCCTGTAAAAGGTTCGTCTAGCGAATAACATAAAATTCCTAAATAAATGCTCGAAGCAGTTAAACTAATCGTCATAAACGAAAGAACATCTACCGTAGAAAGTACATTTTTGCTGACCAAAAGATAAATCGAATATAAGATTCCCGATAAAACCGCAAATAGAAATGCCTGATCAAAGTTTAAATCGATAAAAAACTCAAAACCAACCAAAGTGATCATTCCGAATAAAGCGACCAATGTACCGATCCAGAAATTCGTTGCTGGTTTTGTTTTCAAAAAGAAGAAAGAACCGACTCCAACCCAAACCGGAGATAAATTCGTCAGGAGCGAAGCCTGAGTCGCGCTTGATTCCTGAATGGCGATATTCCAAACGGCAACATCCGAAGCAAATAAAATGCCGCAAAGTGCTGCCAAAAGAGCAAATTTTAAAGAGGGAAGTTTAAAGTTTCCGCTGAAAAGAACATAAGGCAACAGCAGAACGACAGCAAAAAACATTCGGTAAAAAGCCGAAATTAATCCTGGAGTCAAACGTAATTTTACCAATATAGGAAAAATCGATATGCAAAGTATACCGCAGATTAGCGCTAATCTTGGTTTGGTGAGTTTCATTTAATGTATTTTATTCTTGTATTATTTTTCAAAGATAATTCAGAAAGCGAATATTTTGAAAGCAAAAAGCGCGAATCCATTGAAAATCTTAATTGGTTCGCGCTTTTTTTATTTTAAAAAGAAGTTTTTTACTCTTTCGTTTCTTCTACTTGAATAGTTGGAGGAACTTCTGGAGCAGTATCTTCACCTTTTAAATACGTTGGAAGATTTAAACCTGCCATATTAAATAAATCATTTAATGGCGGAACTGTTTTCATCATTCCAGAAACAAAGTTGGCTGTCGAACCATTTTCGCCTTGACCGTTTCCAGAATCCCAAACGGTAATTTTGTCAATTTTGATGTTTTTAACCGCTTCAACTTGAGTTTTAACCAATTCAGGAAGTTTCTCTAATAATAAAAGTTGGAATGCTTTGCTTGGATCTCCGCCCGCAGCAGCTACAACATCTTTGTAACCTTCTGCTTGTTTGGTTAAGATTTCGAATAAACCTTTTGCTTCAGCTTCCATTTTAGCGAAAATGGCATCAGCTTCTCCTTTTGCATTTTCTCTGATGGTTTCTGCAGCAGCTTGCGCTTCGATAATCGCTCTTTGTTTCGCAATTTCGGCAGGAACAACAATATTGGCAATTTGTGTAGAACGTTCTCTTTCAGAACGCGCTAACTCGGCTTTTTGCTCTGCAAGATAAGATTCTTCCAATGCTTTTGCCTGTTGTACTTTTTCGGCAGCTATTGCAATACGCAAAGATTCTGCTTCTTTTTCTCTACGAATAGCTTCAGAATTTGCAATGGCAATTTTCGCTTCGTTTTCTCCTTGAATTGCAATCGCATTGGCTTCAGAAGTTTTTACCCTTGTATCTCTTTCAGCTTCTGCTTTACCAATGGTTTCATCTTTAGAAGCAGTTGCAATACTGATTTCCTTATCTTTTTGAGTAATCGCAATTTTTACGTCACGATCTCTGTGCGTTTCTGCAATTTGAGTATCTTTTTCTCTATCAGCAAGAGCTTTACCAATTTCTCCAATCTTTTCTTGTTCAGCAACACTAATTTTTGCTTCGTTGATTGCTTTTGCAGCCGCTTCTTTTCCTAAAGCTTCGATATAACCAGATTCGTCACGAATATCGGTAACGTTTACGTTGATTAACTTCAAACCAATTTTCTTCAATTCGCTATCAACGTTTTTAGAAATATTATCTAAGAATTTATCACGATCTGAGTTAATTTCTTCAATAGTCATTGTTGCAATAACCAAACGCAACTGACCAAATAAAATATCTTTTGCCAATTCCTGAACTTGTTCTGATGATAAACCTAATAGTCTTTCAGCAGCTGTATTCATACTGTCAGATTCTGTAGAAATGGCAATTGTAAATCGGCAAGGAACATCGACTCTAATATTCTGACGGCTTAATGCATTGGTTAAGTTAGCTTCGATAGAAAGCGGTTTTAAATCTAGAAAAGAGTAATCCTGAATAACTGGCCAGATAAAAGCACCACCACCGTGTACACAACGTGCTGATGTTCCGCCGGTACGACCGTAAATAACTAAAATTTTATCTGAAGGACAACGTTTGTACCTCGAGATTAATGCCGAAATGGTTACGAATAGAACGATTGCCGCAACTGCAATCAAAATAATTGGGTTGATCATTATAATTTATGTTAAATGGTTTCTACGATTAAAATGTTGTTTTCGATTTTGATCACTTTTACAGCACTTCCAGAAGGAATTCTATCATTTTCGGTCATCGCTTCCAGTTCATGAAATGCACCGTTAACGCTAATCATAATTTTGCCTTTTCCTTTTTTGTTTTCTGGAATTGTCAAGTAAACTTCGGCAGTTTTATCGAGTGTGTTTGTGATTTTAAAAGAATTGTCTTCGGCTAGTTTTTGCACTTGTTTGATCACGAAGAAAAACAAAAGCACAAACAAAACTCCAACAACAAAAGATAGTGTAATGAGAAACCAAGGTTTTTCGCCAATTGTAGCATAAAATGAAATACCTGTCCAGCTAAAACCCAATAGAAAGTTGATTAAGTTTCTTAATGAAAATAGCTGAAAGTCTCCGCCATCATGTGACGGCGCATCAAAATCGGTATCGAAACCATCAGCAATGTCAAGACCCGAAAAAGTAATAATGGTTTGAATAAGAAAAATTAAACTTGTTGGAATAGCAATATACCAAAAAGACTTCAATAAGGTTGGCAAACTTTCTAATACTTCCATAATTGTCGGTTTTTCTAATAACTTTTGGCGCTAATATCTCATTTTTTTTGTAAGAAAACTAATTTTAAAGAAAAATGTGCTTTGGAGTATTTGTAGCATAAAAAAAGCGTGAAATCGATAAAGAATTTCACGCTTTTATTTTTTAAGCCACTAGAATTTTACTGCAAGCTTTCTGAATTTGTTTATCCGAAAACGGTTTGAGTGTTTCGGCTAGCATTTCACTGGTTTTGATGCATTCCATCATTTTGGATCTTAAATCTTTGTCATCTCCCAAATCTGTTTCAAGAATTCGCTTGAAAATTTCAGACAGATAATTGGGCTGTTCTCTAAAATCTCCTTCAAACCAAAGATCTGAAAGGAATTTTGCCATTGATGGCATTACATCGTGTTGTGTCGGTTTTTGATTTTCTTTAATCATTCTCTTAAAGTTTTAATTAAAAATCCTTAAGGGTATTTTTTGCAGAACAAACTTATAAATTTAAATCTGAAAACAGCAATAAAAAGCAAGAAAAATACCTCAAAAACTAGTCAAACAAAGAATATTGAGCTTTTGTTTTTGGATAAAAGACACCAATAATTACAAAAGGATTGTTTGATCTCCTTCTATGCCATTGCATAGTTGTTCCTAAGAAAAAATGAATTTCATGTTCTTTAGAAAAAGTATCAAAATATTTATTTTTAACTTTTTCCAGAGCTATTTTTTCGTCGTTATGAGCCTCTGACAAACAGTTCCAGTACAATTCGAAAATTTCCCAATCTTCAATCATTAATCTGCTGGAATTGCCTTCATCATCTTCAAACAAATAATAAAATTTATATGGCGCTTTTCTAATAATCTTTTCGGGACTACTATCAATTTCCATGAATAAGTTAGTTTGCTTTCTTAATTCGAGCCATTCATTTTTCCATTCACGGGAATCATCTTCAATTTCAAAACCCGTAATTTTTGTTGGTTTAAAGGTTGCCAAAGATAAATTTTTAGGGGCTTTTGAATCATTAATAAGTTTATCTCTGTTGGTGTAAATATTTTTTAAACAGAAAAACTTTCTTTCTTGCCAAAAATTATTTGTATCTAAAGTATTTATGATTTTTATATCATAGTTATTTGGAGAATGGCTTTCAGGACGAAAGTCATCAGTTCGTTTTTTAACATCTAACTCTATCCAAGTATATTTTTTGAATCCAGTTTCTTTTTTGACCTGTTTAAGAAAACTTAATGGAACAGGATAAATTCTTATCCAAGTTCCATCTTCTAATATACCAGCGGTACAAACCAACTCATCATAACTTCTTGATGGTAAGGGATAAGTAGTAACTGTTATTAGAATTTTCTTTACAGGCATAATTACAAATGCTCTAGTTTATATTTGAATTCTTTTAAATTGGTTATTGCTTCTGATAAATGTTTTCGATGGCATTGACAGACATCCGCTTCAAAACATGTTAATGCAATTCTTTTATTAGTTTTAAGTAGATTCAAAATCTCTATTTGATTATCTACAGTTTCATTTAAGTTTGTAGCTTTATATTTCTCAAATAGAGCATCGTAATCGACTTGGGATTTAAGTTCTTGTCTTTGGTCTGATTCAATTCCTACTTCGGGTATGTGAATATATTCTATTCCAACACCATTACATGCGTTTTTTAATTGACTTTTGCTAAAGCCATATTTCATACTCAGCGCATTTTTTCTAACATCACATAAAACCTTTATGTTATTTTTTATTAGTTTATTAAGATAACTTTCTAAAGATACACCCTCATAACCGATTGTAAATAAAACAATTTCATCTTCAAAAGAACGATAATTGTCTAAATCTTTGATTTCAGAAGCACTTAAGTGATTTTTTGCAATTATACTATTTATGGCAAAATATGGATATCTTTTATAAGTAAGATTAATTAAATCTTCGCTTGTTTTATTAGCGTAGATTATTCTAAAATCGTTAATTACTTTTTTATCCTCTTTTGTCAATTCATTTAAATAATTTTTGTCATCCTCTTTTTTCCAAGATTTATCACTTTCACTAATAATTCCGTACTTTTTTAGAGTAAGCAAATCTGCATTTGCTTGAAATGAAAAACATCCCATTTTATATGGTACAAAATCATATGTTTTTTTTTCTTTTCGAGAACGCGTATAAAGAAATAATAGTTTTTGAAGTTGAATTTTTTCTAATTCACCTTCAAAAACCTGAACCAAAGATAGTAAGATTTTTCTTCTATAGTACATGTTTGTAATAATAATTTAAAATCTTAGTTCACAGTCGATCCATTTGGTGCATCAGCATCTGGATTTACGAAAACTAATTTTCCTTCTGCATTGGTTGTCATCAAGATCATTCCTTGACTTTCAACACCGCGTAAAGCTCTTGGAGCTAAGTTGGCTAATACAGAAACTCGTTTTCCGATAATTTCTTCTGGAGAAAAACTTTCAGCAATTCCTGAAACAATCGTACGAACATCGATTCCAGTATCAACTTTAAGAACTAAAAGTTTGTTTGCTTTTGGCATTTTTTCAGCTTCTAAAATAGTTCCGATACGAATATCCATTTTCGCGAAATCCTCAAACTGAATTAAATCTTTTTGTGGTTCAGCTTGTTTGTTTTCAGCTAAATTAGCTGTTTTTGTTGCTTCCAATTTATCTATTTGTTTTTGTATTTCTTCGTCTTCGATTTTAGCGAAAAGCAATTCTGCTTCACCAATTTTATGTCCAGCTGGAATTAAATCTGAATGCTCAGAAATATCATTCCAACCTAAAGTTTTATCCAAAATAACATCTGTTGCTCCAGGATGATTTTCTTTCAAGAACTTGCTAAATCCTTTAAAGTGTTCTTTCAAATCACCTAAATTCAAGATTCTTGACAATTTAGCCGCTGTAAAAGGTAAAAATGGTTCAGCCAAAACACTTAAAGCAGCAGCGATTTGCAACGCCACATACATTTGAGTTTTTACACGCTCTGGATTGTCTTTCATAACTTTCCAAGGCTCTTCGTCTGCTAAATATTTATTTCCTAAACGAGCCACATTCATCAATTCACCCAAAGCTTCACGGAATCTGTAACGCTCAACAGAACTTGCAATTACTGCTGGATACGCTTTTAATTCGTTTAAAGTTGCTTCGTCAATTTCTGTAAATTCGTTTGGAGTCGGGATAACACCTTCGTAATATTTGTTGGTTAAAACCACAACACGATTTACGAAGTTTCCGAATACGGCAACCAATTCGTTATTATTTCTAGCTTGGAAATCTTTCCAAGTAAAGTCATTATCTTTTGTTTCAGGCGCATTTGATGTTAAAGCGTAACGCAAAACATCTTGCTTATCTGGAAACTCTTCTAAATATTCGTGCAACCAAACCGCCCAGTTTTTAGAAGTCGAAAGTTTGTTTCCTTCCAAGTTCAAGAATTCATTTGCTGGAACGTTGTCTGGCAGAATATAGCTTCCTTCGGCCTTTAACATCGCTGGGAAAATGATACAGTGGAAAACAATATTGTCTTTTCCGATAAAGTGAACCAATTTCGTTTCTTCATCTTTCCAATACGGTTCCCAATCTTTTCCTTCGCGCGCCGCCCATTCTTTGGTAGAAGAAATGTATCCAATTGGCGCATCAAACCAAACATAGAGTTTTTTGCCTTCAGCACCTTCAACAGGAACATCAATTCCCCAATCCAAGTCACGTGTTACGGCGCGAGGTTCTAATCCTGCGTCGATCCAAGATTTTACTTGTCCGTAAACGTTCGTTTTCCAGTCGTTTTTATGTCCGACTAAAATCCATTCTGTTAAGAAATCAGAATATCTATCTAAAGGTAAAAACCAGTGTTTTGTTTCTTTAAGAACTGGAGTTTCTCCAGTAATAGTCGATTTTGGATTGATCAAATCTGTTGCGTTTAATGTAGAACCGCAATTTTCGCACTGATCTCCGTAAGCTCCGTCATTACCACATTTCGGACAAGTTCCCACAACAAAACGATCTGCCAAAAACTGATTTGCTTTTGCATCGTATAATTGCTCTGTAACTTCTTCGATAAAATCTCCTTTATCATATAATGTTCTAAAGAATTCCGAAGCCGTATCATGATGAATCTTAGCCGAAGTTCTTGAGTAATTATTGAATGAAATTCCGAAATCTTCAAACGATTTACGGATAATTCCATCATATTTATCAATAACCTGCTGTGGTGTAATTCCTTCTTTTTTCGCTTTCATAGAGATTGCAACTCCGTGTTCATCGCTTCCGCAAATAAATGCTACATCTTTTCCTTGCAATCTTAAGTATCTAGAATATATATCTGCAGGCACGTAAACTCCCGCCAAGTGACCAATATGAATAGGTCCGTTGGTGTAAGGCAATGCCGCCGTGATCGTATATCTCTTTGGATTCTGTGTCATTATATGAATTTTAGAGTGCAAAAATAAGCAATAGAATTGAGATTTTAATATTACGCAGAGATTCGTGGAGAAAAAGCGCAGAGATTCGGTAAGATTTTTTTGAATTTGGTTCTCACAAAGGCGCGGAGTCGCAAAGTTTTTTCGCATCAGTTTGTCATTTCGAGGAACGAGAAATCGCACTCGCTAATCGACAAAGATTGGTAATTTCTTTACGGAATTTCTAGTGTGATTTCTCGTTCCTCGAAATGACAAACTGTGCGGTAAATTATTGGTTTAAAATAAAACTTTGCGACCTTGCGTCTTTGCGAGAACTATAAAAATCCTCCACGCATCTCTGCGTAACTAACCCAACAAAATTCTCCTTAATCAAAACCTTATGGTCTTTTTGACTATATTTGAAAAAAATATCAAAACATGAAAAAAATATATCTGACCTTTTTAGTATTGTTTACGTTTTGTGGTTATTCTCAATCGCAATCGGCAGAAAGTTTAAAACAAGGACAATATTCCAATCCCATTTTTGCGGGCGATTATCCAGATCCGAGTTTGTTGCGTGACGGAAAAGATTATTATGTCGTGCATTCTTCTTTCGATTATTATCCCGGACTTTTGATTTGGCATTCGACCGATTTAATGAATTGGGAACCTGTAACTAATGCGCTTCATAAATATGTTGGAGCCGTTTGGGCGCCAGATTTAATCAAATACAACAATAAATATTACATCTATTTTCCTGCGAATAATACCAATTTTGTGGTAACAGCAGATTCTATAAATGGTCCGTGGAGCGAGCCTGTAGATTTGAAAATCGGAAATATTGATCCTGGACACGTAACAGATGAAAAAGGAAATCGCTTTTTATATTTCAGCAATGGAGGTTATGTAGCGTTATCAAAAGACGGACTTTCGGTAACTAGCGAATTAAAACATGTTTATGACGGTTGGAAAATTCCGCGCGAATGGAGTATTGAATGTTTTTGTATGGAAGGGCCAAAATTGTTCAAACGTGGAGAATATTATTATCTGACTGTTGCTGAAGGTGGAACTGCTGGACCAGCGACAAGTCATATGGTAATTTCGGCAAGATCAAAATCGCCTTTTGGACCTTGGGAAAATTCGCCATATAATCCGATTGTGAGAACAAACAGCAGTTCTGAAACTTGGTGGTCTAAAGGTCACAGCACCGTTTTTGAAGATGCAAACGGAAAATGGTGGATGATTTTTCATGCCTACGAAAAAGATTATTACAATTTAGGACGCCAAACTTTATTGCAACCTGTTGAATGGACAAAAGACGGCTGGTACAAAATTCCAGCTAACATTGAAACCGCTAAACCAATTGCAAAACCAGAAGGGAAAACACTTCCTGAATTTTCTTTAAGCGATAGTTTCGGAGGCTCGGCTCTTAAACCGCAATGGAAATTTTATAGTGGAGTAGAAGCTTCAAGATTTAAAGTTGAAAATAATACTTTAACAATTGAAGGAAAAGGCGATGGAGTAGGAAACAGTTCTCCACTTGTAGTTGTTCCAGGCGGACATTCGTATTCAGCTGAGGTTGAAATGGAAATTGAAGGCGACGCAACAGGTGGTTTGGTACTTTTTTATGACAACAAATATTACTCAGGAATATTAGCTGATCAAAATAATATTTTGGCAAACTTGAGAGGTTGGCAATTTCCAACGGAGAAAAATACGCATTCAAGAAAAGTCTTTCTTAAACTAAAAAACATCAAAAATACGGTAGATATGTTTTATAGTCTTGATGGAAAAGACTGGAAGAAAATCGAAAATTCTGTAGAGGTTTCAGGATACAATCATAATGTTTTGAGTGGTTTCTTAGGATTAAGAATTGGTCTTTGCTCTATTGGAAAAGGAAGTGTGAAGTTTAAAAACTTTGTTTATAAGACGCTTTAGTTTTTTTGCCGCTAAGACGCTAAGGCACTAAGATTTTTTGTTCTAGTTTGTCATTTCGAGGAACGAGAAATCTCCGCAAGAAGCTCGATAAAGATTGGCGCTTTTAGGAACGGAGTTACTCGCGGAGATTTCTCGTTCCTCGAAATGACAAACAATACGGTTACCTTTAGCTTAAAATTAAATTTTGCAACTCTGCGTCTTCGCGAGATTATTTTAATCGTAATGTAGAAAAAAAACTTTGCGCCTTAGCGACTTCGTGGCAAAAACAATCATAAAATAGAACCAGTTTAAACTACGTTTCGAGCTTATAAATGAGAATATATTTCGCAATCTTTGCAGCGGAAAAAAACAAAATTTATGAACAAGACTAAATTAATCATCAATAAAAACGGTTCTATCAAAATTGAAGGGGATTTTGAAATCATGGATCCAGAAGGAACACTTTACGGTTTACAAGGAAGATCTGCATTGGGTCTTTGCCGTTGCGGACATTCTGCAAACAAACCATTTTGCGATGGAGCACACAGAAACAACTTCGAACACGATTCAAAGGCTTTCGATTTACCGCCAATGAAAACGAACTAAGAAGTTCTATAGTTTTAAATATTGAAAAACCGCATTCTGCCAGATGCGGTTTTTTTTATATATAAAGTTGACCTTTCATTGTAATAATCGAAGAACCACCAACCAAAATATCTTCTTCACGATTCATAACTTCAATCAATGAAGCCTGTTTTAATTTTACACCTTGAAGAATTTTATATTCTTTATCAGATTTAGTGAATTTCTTTTCTGTTAAAAAACCAATTAAAGGTCCCGCAGCAGTTCCAGTTGCAGGATCTTCGTTTATTCCGATTATAGGATTAAAGAATCTCGTTTCGACAATATGATCTTGACCTTCATCTGCTGGTGCGAAACAATAAAATCCTTCGAAATTATATTCTTTTGAGATCTGGATTAAAAGCTGATTGTCTGGAACAAAGCTGTTCAATATTTGACTGTTTTTAATCGGAACCATTGTATGGGCAACTTCTGTTTTAACTATTGTTGGAACAAAAGAATTTACGTCTAAATCTTCAATTTTTAAACCTAACGCCACTGCAATTCTATACGTTGGGATTTCTTGTTTAATTACAGCCGATTTTTGGTGCATTTTAACAACTGGGAAAAAAGTATCCAAATTGAAACTTACCGTTACCGGAATTGCTGAATGATTCATAATTACGAAAGGTTCACTTTCATTCTGCTCATCAAAAATTGGCATTCCTTTTAAAAGAGCGCCACAAACTGCGCCCAATAAATTATGACCTGCGCCGTCAATTTCGATTCCAGTTGGGGTAAATGAGCGAACAACAAGTGCTTTTTCTCTTGTTGAATAATAAACAAAAGAAGTTTCAGAATAGCCAAATTCTTTAGAAATATCCTGATAGGTTTCTAATTTTAAATTTCCATCTGTAAAAACAACCGAAAGCGGATTTCCTTTATAACTTTCGTTTGAGAATACGTCTAAAACGTAATATTCTAATGCTTTTCTTTCCCCCATATTTTCCTGTTTTTAAGCTTTACCCATTCTGGAAGGAATAAAATTACGTTTTATTCTTGTATTTCATAGACACCTTTTATTTTTCAAGGTTATTTTAAGTTTACTTTTTAATTAAAAATTCGTTTACTAAATCAAAAAATAAAATCAGAAAAAGTTAAAAATCAATGCACAAGCATTTTAGTTTGAATTAATTCGACTAATTTTAAACTTTCAAAAATAATGCTGTCATTTTTATGCTGTTTAAGAGACTTTCGATAGGATTCTTTTTTCTTTTTCTATTTAATGAAGGAATTGCTCAAAATAAGATTAATCTATTTTCTGAGATTAACTATAACTCAATTCCTGCAGTCAATTTGAGTGAATACAAATCGGTTCAGGATCGCGATAGTCGACTTCAAAATCCTAATATTGCTCTTGGAGTTGCTATTTCCGGCGGAGGATCTAGAGCGCAGTTTTTTAGTATGGGCGTTCTTTTGGGTTTAGAAGAAATTCAAGAAGACAACTCGAACCGTAATTTCTTAAATGAAATCGATTATTTCTCGACTGTTTCTGGAGGCTGCTATTCGGCAGGATATTATTTAACGATTCTGAAAAACAAACTGCAATATGACAATTGCAGCTTTAACGAATTTTATTTTTCTAAAGCCGACACTTTTAAATCAGATGTCAATAAATCGGCTACTATTTTTTCTCTTTTAAATAATAGCAGAAACGAAAAGGGAGAAAAAATTTCGATGGCGCAACGTCTAGATCTGGAAGTTTTGCAATACGACAGCACCAATCCAGAAAATCAGAATAAGTTTAAAACTCAAATGTTATTGTCGGATTTCTTTATTCCGAAAGACAGTAAACTTAATCCCCAATTGCCGATCATGGTAGCAAACGGAACGGCTTATAACAATGGAGAACGATTTCCGTTCATGCCACATATTATTCGTGCTTTAAAAATCGATTCGTCTTTGGCTCCTAATAAAGCTTCACTTTCGCTTGACGAAAATCATATCAATAACGGCTACGATTTTCCGCTGACTTATGCTATTACGGCAAGTTCAGCTTTTCCTGGAGTTCTTCCTAAAACCAAATTCGGAATCAAAAATCAAGATAAAATTTTATGCGTTATTGATGGCGGCGCATCTGATAATATGGGATATGAAACCTTGATAGAATTGCTTCACAACGATTCTAAGGTGAAAGACAAGAATAAAAAAGCGCTTTTTATTGATTGTTTGGGACAAGGAAAAAAAGCACCTTTTATAAATGATGAAAAAATCAGACTGCTTTCTTTGTTAGAAACGGCCTCTTTGTATACGGTTCAAACTAGATATATGACTTTTGAAAAGGATGTCGAAAATGTGCTGGATAAATATAAAATCCCGACTTCAAATTATCAAGTTATTGGTTTTACGACTTTACGTGATTATTTAATAACCTTGAAAAAAGATCAGACTTACGAAGATTTAGTAACACAATTGAAAGGTACCGACGATGAACCAGCAAGTTGGCTAAAAGTTCATGATGATTTTAAAGCCGAATTGATTGCGAAGTTCGGTGTGGACAGTTTTAAAAAAGATAAATTTGGGGAACCAGAGCTTTCTAGTTTAGACAAGGAAAAGTTTAAAGATTTTGATGCCAGCGAACTTTTAATGCTTTATGAATATGCTTCGCATGTTGAAACCAAACTGAAAATAACTCCAGAAGAAAAAGAAATGTTATTGCTTTCTGGACGTTTTGCAGCCTATTTGAAAACCAATGAGCTAAAAAACTTACTGGTAGAAAATTAAGAAATTTAGCTATTGCTCAAAAATAACCTTCTTGTCTGTTTTATCTGTTTTGATAATGTCGTAAGGTCTTGATAGTTTTAAAGTACTATTGCCATTTTTTAGTTTTTCGACTTTTACGATGATGGTATTTCGGTTTTCGGTAATTTCAACAATATCTATAGAATGTCCTTCGGTATTTTGGGTTTTATCTATAACAGCAATAACTTGAAATTTGCTGAAATCAATATTAATTTCTTTAAAATCTTTAGACAAATCGGCAGAAACATTCATTTCTGCGATTAATTTTTCCCAACCTTTTTGGTCTTTAATAATTATGTGTCTTGGCGCAAGGCTTTCGTCATTAGGAAAAGAGTCTCCTTTGGCAATTAGAGAATATTGCACATCAGAGTTTGGTAAATCATCATTTTCACAACTTGTTAAAACAAGCAGGATACTAAGAATTAAGATGATCTGTTTCATGATTTTGGTTTTGGTTGCAAAAACTTTTATATAAAGTTTTATCTATATAAACAGATGCATTTGTCTCCAAATAGTTGCGTTAAAGGTGTTTAAATTTATTAGCATCTTTTATTAGATAAAGATAACGCTAATTTTGATTAAAGATTGTGTTTACCTAACGAAATCCGTCAAAAACTTTAATTTCTGTTTAATTGTATTATTATTTCGCCAACTTTGCAGCACAATCCTTTAAAAAATACTCAAATGGAATTCGGTAAAATCATAATTTCAGAAACAGCGGCGAAAAGTGAAAATCCGCAAGACGTTGTAAATTCAAATATTTCGGTAATCAATTTAATGCGCGAAGAAAAAATAGATGATGACTTGATTCACGAAGATGCTTTGATGAGTTATTATCTGGATTTTTACGCTTCAAAATATGCAGAAGGCAATTTTTCGAAGTTCGTTCATGATTCTGGATGGAATAAAGAATTGAACGAGTTAATCGAAGAAGGTTTAGCTTTAATTGGCGCAGAGAAACATTTGGAATTATTTAAGGAACAATGCCGTAAACTGCGTTTGCAAAGCAACATTAAATTAGGGAAATTTTTAAAAGAAAAATTCGATACTCCAAATGCTTTCAAAGACTTGCTAAACAATAATGCTTATTTTGAATTGGACGAAAACTTAGCAGAATTGAATGCCGAATTCTTAAAATCGCATCCCGATACAGAAGTACTTTCGGTAGAAGAAATGTTTAAAACACTGGAAGAATTTGTAGGACACGAAATTAAGAGAGATTAAGTTTTTATTTTCTTGCTGTGGTTTGTAAGAAAATTATATATTTGAAATGCCCTAAAATTTCTAATAAACCAAAGCCTATGAAAAAAACGATTCTTTTAAGCGCCGTTTTGACGTTTTTGTTTTCCTGTGGGAAAAAGGAAAATGTTAAAAACGATGCCGAAGTTCAGTATCAGGAATTGCTTTCAGAAACACAAGCACATCTTGGTCTTAGTAAGAAGCCAATAAAAAAGCTCATTTTTAAAAATCTGGATGAAATTGAAGATTCAGGAGAATTAAATCTGGAATTACTTTCTAAGGTTGCTTCCAATTTGCAAATCAAATATTCTAGCATTAGAATTAAGGAAACAAGTTCTATCAACTACGATGATAAAACGACTTTTTTTGTTTTGACTACAGTCGAACATAAGAATAAAGCACTTAGATCGGAAGATGAAGAAGAATTAGGTGATTTTTTTCAGCGCAAATATTTATTTGTAAATCGAGAAGATGGAAGCGTAATTGCTGAAGAATTTGATGAGAACTTAGGCTATTATGATAATGAAGCCATTCAGTTTTCGAAATCGCACATTTTGAAAGATTTAGTTTTTCTAAATGAAAACACTCCCGCCATTGCTTTTTATACCGAAGCCAGTGCCAGCAGCCGCATCGTATTGTATTCTGAACAAAAATTTACCTTGATTACTTTGGCTGACAATGAAATTAGAAAGGTTTTATACGAATATCCGATTCGATTGACCAACGGCGATTCTAACGGAGGCGGAACTTTTCAAATAGAAACTTTAGAAACAGGAATGAGTTTTTCTGATCACAAAACAAACGGCTATTTTGATTTGATAATCACCAAAAACTTTTCTTATGAAGAAGCTGTAGAAAGTGATTTAGAAAATGGAATTGAAGAAAAAAGCGATCTGAAAACCAAAAAAGAACTTGAAAAAATCAAGTTTAATGGCAGAGATTATGCTTTTCATAGAGATGACAGACATCGTTTTTTGGAATAAAACGTTATAAAATTCAAATAATAGCAAGAGCACTTTTAGAGTGCTTTTGCCATTTATAGGAGATTTCGGTTTTCCTGAAAAAGTTTGTCCTTTTGTTAACAAACATTTCCTTAAATTTGCTTCCGTTATAAAAATACAATAGTTATAAAAATCAAGCTATGTTACAAATTGCATTTATTAGAGAAAATCAAGAGAAAGTAATCAAGGCTTTAGCAAAACGAAATATCGATGCTAAAAGCGTTGTTGAAGAAGTGGTTCAATTAGACGAAAATCGTCGTGCTGCACAAGTGGAATTAGACAATACTTTATCAGAATCTAATAAATTGTCCAAAGATATTGGTGAATTGATGAAAGCTGGAGAGAAAGCTAAAGCAGCAATCTTAAAAGAAAAAACAGTTTCGCTAAAAGAAAAAAGTAAAGAACTGAGCGAAAAAGCAGAAGCTTTGGCTGTTGAGTTAACCAATAAATTATACACTTTACCAAACCTTCCGGCTGATATTGTTCCTGAAGGAAAAACTCCAGACGATAACTTAAATGTTTTTCAAGAAGGAGATATTCCGGTTTTGCATGAAGGCGCACAGCCACACTGGGAATTGGTAAAGAAATATGATATTATCGATTTTGAATTGGGAGTAAAAATCACTGGAGCAGGATTTCCTGTTTATAAAGGGAAAGGAGCAAAGCTTCAACGTGCTTTGATCAACTACTTTTTAGACAAAAATACCGCTGCGGGATATAATGAAGTTCAAGTTCCTCATTTGGTAAACGAAGCTTCAGGATTTGGAACAGGACAATTGCCAGACAAAGAAGGACAAATGTATCATTCTACAATTGATGATTTATATTTGATTCCAACGGCTGAGGTTCCAGTTACCAACTTGTTCCGCGATGTTATTTTAAACGAAAGTGATCTTCCTGTTTTACATACAGCGTATACGCCATGTTTCCGTCGTGAAGCAGGTTCTTATGGAGCTCATGTTCGTGGATTAAACCGTTTGCACCAATTTGATAAAGTAGAAATTGTTCGTGTAGAGCATCCAGATAATTCTTATGCGGCGCTTGACGGAATGGTGGAACACGTAAAAGAGATTCTTCAAGAATTGAAATTACCATATAGAGTTTTACGTCTTTGCGGAGGCGACATGGGATTCACATCTGCTTTGACGTATGATTTTGAAGTGTTTTCTACAGCACAAGATCGTTGGTTAGAGATTAGTTCTGTTTCTAACTTTGAAACTTTCCAAGCAAACCGCTTGAAATTACGCTTCAAAGACAAAGACGGAAAAAACCAATTGGCTCATACACTTAACGGAAGTTCATTGGCGCTTCCACGTGTTTTAGCTGGAATTATTGAAAATTACCAAACTCCAGAAGGAATCGTAATACCAGAGGTTTTACGTCCTTACTGCGGATTTGATATTATAAACTAGTTTTAAGTTTACAGTCACAGTCTCGGTTTTCAGTCACGAAAACTGAGACAGCGACTGAAAACTGAGGCTAAAAACTCAGACTACATGAAAAACGGTATCTTAAACTGGAACGTTGATCCCGTTATATTCTGGATTACAGATAGTTTTCCTCTTAAATATTACGGAGCTCTTTTTGCCTGCGGACTTCTTCTCGGGTTTTATATTGTTAGAAACATTTATAAAAAAGAAAATCTTTCCTTAGATAATCTCGATTCTTTACTTATTTATGTCATCGTTGGAACCGTTTTGGGCGCAAGACTTGGACATTGTTTCTTTTACGAACCAGACTATTTCTTCAAACATCCGATAGAAATTCTTTTACCAATTCAGAAGATAAAAGGAGCATATCAATTTGTGGGATATCAAGGTTTGGCAAGTCACGGAGGTTCGATTGGAGTTATCACGGCGATGATTTTATATTGCCGAAAATATAAAGTACAATTTTTAGGACTTTTAGATAAAATGGCAGTTGCGGTTCCTGTAACGGGTGCTTTTATCAGAATGGGAAATTTTATGAACTCTGAAATTTATGGAAAACCTACTGACGGAAGTTGGGGAGTAGTTTTTCAGAGAGACGATTTAATTCCGAGACATCCAACGCAATTGTACGAAGCTTTTGCTTATTTGTTGATTTTTGGAATTCTGTTTTATATGTATAAATCAGAAAAAATTAGAAATGCGCAAGGATTAATCTTCGGAACTTTCTTAACTTTATTATTTACAGCTCGTTTTATAATTGAATTTTTCAAAGAAAATCAAGAAGCTTTCGAGAATAATATGCTAATTAATATGGGGCAAATTTTAAGCATCCCATTTATTTTAATTGGTTTAGGTTTGATTTTTTGGAAAAATTTTAAAAGTCCCAGTTTACAGTGACAGTTTGCAGTTTGGAAGACTGAAAACTGCGACTGCGATTGGAGACTTAAAAAAAACTGCGATTGAAAACTAAAAAAAGTATGAGAAACATATTAATCTGTATCGTTTTATTATGTTCTGGTTTTGCTTTTGGTCAAAACGAGCAGTTGGCTCAATATTACTATGACAAAGGAGACTTCGATAAAGCTAAAATCAGTTACGAAGAGCTTTTGCGAGCAGCACCTTCTAATACTCAGTATTTTTTAAGAACGATAGATTGTTATCAGCAATTGCAACAGTTTGCAAACGCAGAGAAAGCAATTCAAGAACGTTATAATCGCTACAAGCAAGGTGTTTTTTTAGTTGAAATGGGATATAATTTTCAATTACAGAAAAACGATTCGAAAGCCAAAAATTACTACGAACAAGCAATCGAAAAAATAAAAACAAGTCCGAATGATGTTTACGGAATTGCAAGTTCATTTGAGAAAAAAGTTTTGTTGGAATATGCTTTAAAAGCGTATCAGACTGCAATGCAAGTTCAGCCAAATTTTAATTTCAACTTCCAAATCGGAATGTTATACGGTCAGTTAGGAAAAACCGATTTGATGATCGATTTGTTATTGACAGAATCTTTTACAAATCCGCAGAACACCAATTTGATTCAGACGCAATTGTCTCGTTTCATGAATGGCGAAACTGATAATACCGCTTTTAAAGATGCAATGCGAAAAGCGTTAATCTTGAGAACTCAGAAAGATCAAGATGTTTTTTGGAATCATTACTTAAGTTGGTTTTATGTACAGCAGAAAGAATTCGGAAAAGCATTTATTCAGGAAAAAGCCATTTACAAACGCGAACCAGAATCGTTGATGAGTATCGTCAATTTAAGTCAGTTTGCTATGAATGAAGGAGACAATGATACAGCAGAAGAAATTCTTAATTTTATTCTTCAAAACACGAAAGACCGCGATTTGCTGATTCAAAGTAATGCGAGTTTAATGCAAATAAAGATTGATAAAGCACAGGAAAAAGATTATCCAGCAATCAATCAGGAACTGCAGCAATTGTTGGCAACTTACGAAATCAATCCTTTTACCTTATCTTTGCAAATTATTCAAGCTCATTTTTTGGCTTTTAATTTGAAAAAGACAGAAGAAGGGAAGGCTGTCATGAAAAAAGCCTTAGAATTGAATTTAAACGAATATCAAAAAGCAGACGCCAAAATGGAATTGGCCGATATTTTGCTTTTGGAAGAAAAGTACAATCAGGCGTTGATTTATTATTCGCAGATTCAATTGGATTTAAAGAATGATGTAATGGCGCACGAAGCCAGTTTAAAAGCTGCCAAAACAAGTTATTACAAAGGCGATTTTGAATGGGCAAATAAACAGTTTAAAGAATTAAAAGCAGCCAACACGCAGCTAATTGCCAATGACGCTTTAGAATATTTTCTTTTAATTAATGATAATACTGCAGCAGATTCGACTCAAGTGGCTTTGAAGCAATTTGCAAAAGGTGATTTTTTAATTTATCAAAACAAAAAGCAAGAAGCGATTGCACAGTTTCAGAATATTTTGAAAACCTATAAAGGACAAGAAATTGAAGCAGTGACATTGTTACGTTTAGGAAAAGTTTACGAAAGTCAGAAAGATTTTGCTTCGGCTTTAAGCCAATATCAGCAAATTATCGACAATCACAGTGACGGAATTTATGTAGACGAAGCGCTATTTTTCTCAGCTGAAATCTATAATGACGAACTAAAAGATTCAGAAAAGGCAAAGCCTTTATATGAAAAGGTAATTTTTAACCATCAAGACAGTATTTACTTTGTTGATGCGAGAAAAAAATACCGAGAATTGCGAGGAGATAAGAATTTATAAAATTTCAATTTTTAAATTCCAAATTCCAAGAAAAAAGAAAATTAGTAATATGAGAATTGGTTTTTAAGTTTCAGAAAAAAACTCAGAACCTTAGCATCTCAGAACCTTAGAAAAAAATGATTATTTACAACGTTACCACAAACATACACGAAAGCGTTCACGACCAATGGTTAAAATGGATGCAGGAAAAACACATACCAGAAATTCTAGCAACTAATAAATTTTCTTCTGCAAGAATTGTAAAAGTTTTGGTTGAAGAAGAAATGGGCGGAATTACGTATTCTGTACAATATGTAACAGACAGCAAAGAAACTTTGGATAAGTTTTATATCGAAGATGAACCAGAATTTCACAGAGAAGCTTTAACTCTCTTTGCAGATAAAATGCTTTCTTTCAGAACAGAATTAGAGGTTGTTTCAGAACATTAATTTTTAGTTTTCAGTCTCGGTCTCAGTTTTCAGTTTAAAAAATTGAGAAAAAAGAATAAAACTTTGCTTCTAAGGGGCTTTGTAGCAAAAAAAGAATACTTTTGCAGCTTCGTGACAAACAAGAATTGAAATGGAAAAAGTAAAAGCAAAAAAACATTTAGGACAGCACTTTCTTAAAGACGAAAGTATCGCAAAAGCCATTGCAGATACATTGACTTTTAAAGGATATGATGAGGTTTTAGAAATAGGGCCAGGAATGGGTGTGCTTACTAAGTATTTGCTTGAAAAACCAATCAATACGCACGTTATTGAAATCGATACCGAATCTGTAGCGTATTTGGATGCTAATTATCCAAAATTAAAAGATAAAATTATCTCTCAGGATTTTCTGAAGTATAATATAAATGAAGTTTACCAAAATAAACAATTTGCCATAATAGGTAACTTTCCGTATAATATTTCTTCTCAGATTGTTTTTAGGACATTAGAGCTTAGAGACCAGATTCCAGAATTTTCTGGAATGTTTCAGAAAGAAGTAGCTGAGCGCATCTGCGAAAAGAAAGGCTCAAAAACCTACGGAATATTATCAGTTTTAGCTCAGGCTTTCTATGATACCGAGTATCTGTTTACGGTTAATGAAAACGTTTTTATTCCTCCGCCCAAGGTCAAATCGGGTGTGATGAGAATGACCCGAAAGGAAGATTACAGTCTTCCGTGTAGCGAAAAGTTATTTTTTACAGTTGTAAAAACCGCTTTTCAGCAGAGACGAAAAACATTACGTAACAGTTTGAAAACATTAAATTTATCAGACAATTTGCGAGAAGACACTATCTTTGATAAACGTCCCGAGCAATTAAGCGTTGATGAATTTATTGAACTAACTCAAAAAATAGAAACCGATGGAGTTCAAAGTTAGTAAAGAATTTATACACCAGTTAGAGGAGCTAATCAATAAGAAAAACGACAGCGAACTTGAAGTTTTACTTAATGATTTGCACCATGCTGATATCGCCGAAATCTTAGAAGAACTAGATTTTGATGAGGCGACTTATATCTTTAAGGTTTTAGATAGTGATAAAACGGCTGAAATTCTTCTTGAACTAGAAGAAGATCTTCGTGAAAACATCTTAAGCCGACTTTCACCAAAGGAAATCGCGGAAGAGCTTGATGAGCTTGAAACCAATGATGCTGCCGATATTATCGCCGAACTTTCTCAGGAAATTAAGGCGGAAGTAATCTCGGAATTAGTCGACGTTGAACACGCCAAAGACATTGTCGATCTTTTGCGTTATGACGAAAACACGGCCGGTGGTTTGATGGGAAAAGAGCTTGTAAAAGTGAATGAAAACTGGAACGTTTTAACCTGCGTTAAAGAAATGAGAATTCAGGCAGAAAATGTGTCTAGAGTGCATTCTATTTATGTAGTTGATGACGAGAACCGACTTAAAGGAAGATTATCGCTAAAAGATTTATTGACTTCTTCGACCAAAACTCAAATTGGTGATGTTTATATCCGAAAGTTAAATTTTGTAAAAGTAGACACTGAAGATGTTGAGGTAGCTCGTATCATGCAGAAGTATGACTTGGAGGCCATTCCGGTTGTTGACGAACTAGGTCGTTTGGTGGGAAGAATTACTATTGACGATATCGTAGACGTAATCAAGGAAGAAGCTGACAAAGATTATCAATTAGCGGCGGGTATTACACAAGACGTTGAATCGAATGACAGTGTTTACGAACTAACAAAAGCACGTTTACCTTGGCTTTTAATTGGAATGGTGATTGAAATTGTAGCTTCATTTGTTCTGAAAGGAAACGAAAGCACTTTTCAAAAATATTCTACTTTAATCATTTTTGTGCCATTGTTATCTGCGACTGCAGGAAACATCGGAGTTCAGGCTTCAGCAATCGTGGTGCAAGGTTTGGCAAACGGAACATTAAAAGATTTTAGCCGCGGTTATTTTACCAAAGAAATTACCGTTTCTATGATATCGGGAACAATTATTTCTTTGCTTTTATTGTGCTATCATTCTATAATGTATCAGCAGTATTTGGTCGGATTTGCGATTTCTATTTCTATGATTGTGGTGATTCTTTTTGCTGCAACTTTAGGAACTTTGGTACCGCTTTTCTTGAACAAAAACAAGATTGACCCCGCAATTGCTACAGGTCCGTTTATCACTACAACCAACGATGTATTTGGAATTATGCTCTACTTTGGAGTAGCTAACTTGATTCTAGGATTCTAGATTTTTGCCACAAATTAGTTTATTACAGTGATTTAAGATCTCTAAAATCTGCGTAATTTGTACGCGGAAAAAAGCTATTTATCAACCAGAAATAAATTAAATCCAACCAAAATGAAAGTACACATTATTGGAGGAGGAAACCTTGGGGTTTCTATTGCCTTGGGAATTGCCAAATTCTCGAAAAACAACCAAGTTACTGTCACTAGAAGAAACATTGCTAGTATTCAATATTTATCAGAATACGGAATTACTGTTTCTAACGATAATAAACACAACATCGAGCAAGCTGATGTTGTAATTTTAACGATAAAACCGTATCAAGTCGATACTGTTTTGGCTGAAATTTTGCCAGTTATTAAAAACAAAACAATCGCTTCTGCAGTAAGTGGATTGTCTTTAGATGTATTTCAAACCAAAACAAATTACGAATATCCAGTAATTCGTATTATGCCAAATATCGCGGCGCAATTTGGAGAATCGGCAACTTGTATTTCTTTCCCAGAAAAATATAAAGACAATGCTTCGCCAATAGTTGACTTATTTCAAGATTTAGGAACAGCTCCTGTAATCGACGAAAAATTGATGGATGCAGCAACAGTTTTAGGCGCATGCGGAACAGCTTATGCATTGCGTTATATTCGTGCTTCTATGCAAGCCGGAATCGAGATTGGATTTGATTCTAACACTGCTTTAGCAATTGCTGCGCAAACGGTAAAAGGAGCTGCAAAAATGCTTTTAGAAGAACGAGTGCATCCAGAACAATTAATCGACCGTGTAACAACACCACAAGGCTGTACAATTGTCGGTTTAAATGAAATGGAACACAATGGTTTCAGTTCTTCATTAATTAAAGGAATCAAGACTTCTTTAAAACAAATCAAGGGATAATTTTTAAAGAAATTCCAATATTTTAAAAAATCCAAATTCCAATTTTCGAACTGGGATTTGGATTTTTTGTTTTGGTAAAGAACTTTGTCAAAGTTTTAAACTTTGACAAAGTTGAAAATGTTAAGTTTTATTTCGACGAAGAAGAATTCTTAACAAGTAACTCCAGAAAGTATTTAAATTGGAATTTGGAATTTTACTATTGTAATTTAAAAAAGGTATTGAATTTTACTTTTTACTAAGAGTGTATTTCAAATAAACAAATCCCATAAGCCCAGCTAAAAATGAAGCGATCAGAATTGCTATTTTAGAAAAAACAATGACTTCAGGATTTTTGAATGCCAAAACTGTAATGAAAATCGACATAGTAAAACCAATTCCGCCCAGCATTCCTGCGCCTAGAATATGTGCCCATTTTAAATTTTTTGGCAACATGCATAAACCTGAGGTTACACCAACTGATGAGAAAAGTAAAATTCCGAGTGGTTTTCCAACTACAAGACCCAAAATAATTCCGTAAGTGTTTACATGATTAAGACCTGTATGCCAATCTTCTGTAATTGGTAAAGCTGTATTGGCAATTGCAAAAAGTGGTAGGATAAAAAAAGCAACAGGCTGGTGTAAAAAATGCTGTAATTTGTATGAAGACGTTTTTTCGCTACCATCTCCAAACGGAATAACAAATGCTAGAATAACTCCTGTAATAGTGGCATGAACTCCAGAGTTAAGCATAAAATACCACATTATAACTCCGCCAATGAGATACGGAATAAGATTGTGAATTTTCATTCGGTTTAAAACAAATAAAAGACACCAGATTCCAAGCGCTATTCCGAGGTTTAAAAATGAGATTGATGTGGTGTAAAAAACAGCAATAACAATTATAGCTCCTAAATCGTCAATTACGGCCAAAGCGGTTAAAAAGACTTTTAATGAGGAAGGAACTCTACTGCCAAGAAGAGATAAAATCCCGATTGCAAAAGCAATATCGGTTGCCATCGGAATTCCAGCACCATTTTGTGTCGTTGTTCCATAATTTAAAGCCAAAAATATGGCAGCAGGCACTAGCATTCCTCCAAAAGCGGCCATTATAGGTAGCGATGCATTTTTTATATTAGATAATTCACCGTGATAAATTTCTCTTTCCAACTCCAAACCAATCAAAAGAAAGAAAATGGTCATTAATCCGTCATTAATCCAATCTGTAACAGAATGTCCTGCAATGTCTTTTTCCCAAAAAGAAACATAAGGAATTTGAATAGAAGAATTAGCAAGAAAAAGAGACAGAAGTGTGACACAGAGCAAGATAATTCCTCCTGATTTTTCGTTTTCAAAAAAGGCTTTAAAAGTCTTGGTTAATTTCATTGTGGAAGATTTTCTTGAGTATTAGAGATGGAATTTGAAAATTCCTAATCTTTCAAAGTTAAAAAAAATCTGTGCAATAAAAAAGGGTTTGCCACGAAGGCGCAAAGACACGAAGTTTTTCCTTAGTTTTTTATATTTAAAATATTTCTTTTGCGTCTTTGCGACTTCACGAAATTATATTTCCCGTATTTTTGTGTTTCTAAAATTCAACACACAATGAGTATAAAAATTCTTCATATCGACAGCAATAATCCAATTCTTTGGAATCAATTGGAAGAAGCTGGTTTCGAAAATCACGCCGATTTTAAATCTTCAAAAGAAGAAATCGAAGCGAAAATTCAAGATTATAATGGTGTCGTAATTCGAAGCCGTTTCAAGATTGACAAGACATTTTTAGATGCAGCAACAAAGTTGCAATTTATCGCGAGAGTTGGCGCAGGTCTAGAAAGCATTGATTGTGAGTATGCTTCTGAGAAAGGAATTCATCTCATCGCTGCTCCAGAAGGAAATCGCAATGCTGTTGCAGAACATTCGCTTGGCGTAATTTTATCTTTATTCAATAACTTAAATCAAGCCGATGCTGAAGTAAAAGCAGGACATTGGAATAGAGAAAGCAATCGTGGTCACGAACTGGATTTAAAAACAGTGGGAATTATTGGTTACGGAAATATGGGTAAAGCTTTTGCTAAAAAACTGAGAGGTTTTGAAACAGAAGTTCTTTGTTATGATATTTTGGATAATGTTGGAGATGAAAATGCCAGACAAGTTTCTTTAGAAGAATTACGCGAAAAAACAGATGTTTTAAGTCTTCACCTTCCTTGGACACCAGAAACAAATAAAATGGTTGACAAAAGCTTTATAAATGCGTTTAAAAAGCCTTTTTGGATTATAAATACTTCGCGTGGTAAAAACATTGTTACAGCAGACTTGGTTGAAGCTATGAAATCGAAAAAGATTTTAGGCGCAGGTCTAGATGTTTTGGAATATGAAAAGTTATCGTTCGAAACCCTTTTTCAGGATAATAGTACACCAGAAGCACTTCAATATCTTATGCAGGCCAAAAATGTGTTATTGACGCCTCATATTGCTGGTTGGACATTTGAAAGTCATGAACGATTGGCTCAGGTAATTGTAGATAAAATTAAAGCCGTTTACAATAAAAAATAGTCTACAGCCTTTAGAGTTTAATAACGAGGTTTTTCCTGTAAATTTTATTTGGCAAGATTAGTTTTATTTGTCAATTTTTAATAATATTGTTTCCGAATTTCAAAAGAATCAATCTAAATAAGTTCTTTTAGAGGTTTGGAGAAGCCGAAAATCCAAAGAGTAGGAATTAACGAATTTTATAAGGAAAAAGATGGAATTACAACAGACATCGAATAATTTTGAAGAACCAATCCCAGTATTTAAAGTAGACCCAATTATGGTATTGCTTTTTGGATTTTTAACATGTGGATTGTATTTGATTTATTGGAATATTAAAGTAGCTGAAGTTTTTAATGCTGTAGCAAAAAAAGAAGTTATCTCGCAACCAATTGCAATTTTTGCAGGTTGTTGTATGCCAGTTAATATTTATTTCTATTACTTAGCAGGTAAAGAAGCATTGCCAAAAGTATATGAGAAAACTGGTGAACTTCAAAAAGATCAATCTACTTTACTAATTGTTTTAGGATTCTTTTTTCCTATTGCGGCAGCAATGATCGTTCAAGGTGATATCAACAGATTATATAACTAATACGCAAACAAGACGTAAGATTTACGGAATTATCGGTGCATTAATTACACTGATAGTTCCGTTTTTTTTAATGCTTGATAATCATAATGACCATTTAGAAACAGACCAGTCGTTTTGCCCTTTTAAAATGCTGACAGGATTTCCTTGTCCAGGATGCGGGATTACAAAATCTTTGGTTTATTTTTATCAAGGAGATTTATATAAATCAATTAGTTATCATATTTTAGGTCCTTTTGTTATTGCATTTTGTATTGTGACTGTTTTGGTGCTTACATTAGAGCTTATTACCAAAAAAGAATACTTCACAGGACTTTTGTATAATAGAAGACTGGCATATGGATTAGCTATTTTTTTAGGCGTTTATCATTTTATAAGGCTAATTTTCTTTGTAAGAAATAACTCTTTTGATGATATTCTGCATCAATCAATTTGGTTTTAATAATGTATAAACTGGTTTTATTCACAAATCAGTTTTTTTGTTCGAGTACTATTTTAAGAAATATAAAAAATTAAGATTATGGAAAATACAAAAAGAGAAGATTGGAATAACCCGCGTTATCAAGAAGAAAATAAAAAAGTAGTAGCTGGAATTCTAGCTATTTTACTAGGATATTTAGGAATCCATAAATTTTATTTAGGTTATACAAGAGAAGGTATAATTCAGCTAGTTTTAGGATTAATGTTCGGAATTGGCGGTATAATCGGAATTATAGAAGGTATTATATACTTGACCAAAAGTGATGAGGAATTTTATCAAACTTATCAAATTGGTCAGCGAGGCTGGTTTTAAAAGAAATACGAAATATATTATCTAAGATCTCATTCAGAAATGAATGGGATCTTTTTGTTTAAAAATGTCCTTTTTTATTACAATAAAAGCTTTTAGCTCCCATAGAGGGTATTTCAGGTGGATATTTTTGCGCTTTGTTAGAAAGAAAAACGGAGTAACTGAAAATCCTTAAGAGTAGGAAATTAAATGAATTTATTATGTTAGAAATGTACAAAAAAGTAGTTTTAGAAAACTATGCAAATTTTGATGGAAGAGCTAGAAGGAGAGAATTTTGGCTGTTTACTTTGTTAAGCGCAATTATTGGATATGGATTATTATTCATTTTGACTCTTATTTCTCCAAAAATAGCATTGCTAAGTAGTGTTTATAATTTGGCAGTTTTAATTCCTTCAATCGCTGTAGGAGTAAGAAGAATGCATGATGTAGGAAAAAGTGGTTGGTATCTTCTTATTCCAATTTATAGTTTAATTTTAGCTTGTACAGAAGGTGAAAAAGGACCAAACCAATACGGAGCAGATCCTAAAAATCAATTAGAAGATTTAGAAGAGATTGGAAAAAAAGATCTTAACTAGTTTTAAATAAAAAATATTTTTTTGACTTCCATTTATTACGATTATAATGGGAGTTTTTTTATAGTTACATTAAATAAAAAAGCCTCATCTTTAAATGAGGCTTTTTTTTATTGTTTTAAAAGAAATTAATCTTCTTTCTCAGATAGTTTTTTCTCTAATTCAATCTGAAACTCTTCTATAACTGGTTTCATTGTGCTTTCTGGAATATCTGCAATTCTAATGTACATTAAACCATCAATAGCATTATTGAATAAAGGATCGACATTGAAAGCTACAACTCTAGCGTTTTGCTTGATGTATTTCTTAATTAAAACTGGCAAACGCAAGTTTCCTGGTTCTAATTCGTCAATGATTTTATCAAACTTATTCAAATCAGATTCTGCTTCGTCGAAGATAAAGTCTTTGTCTGCGTCTTTAAGTTTTACTTTGTACGCTTTTTTCGGATGAATATATTGCGCAATATACGGATCGTAATAGTTAGATTTCATAAACTCAATCATTAATGATTTAGAGAAATCTGAAAACTGATTACTGATACTTACACCTCCAACCAAATATTTATGTTCTGGATGGCGTAAAGTGGTATGAATAATACCTTTCCATAATAAGAAAAGCGGCATTGGTTTTTGCTGATATTCTTTTACGATAAATGCACGACCCATTTCGATAGATTTATGCATCATATCATGAAGTTCTGGCTCAAATCTGAAAAGATCAGTTAGATAAAAACCTTCAATTCCGTATTTTGGATAGATTTCAGAACCTAATCCCATACGATATGCACCAGCAATTTTTTTGGTTTCATCATCCCACAAAAACATATGGTGATAATATTGGTCGTATTCATCTATGTCAATAGATTCATTTGTTCCTTCTCCAACTTCACGGAAAGTAATTTCGCGTAAGCGTCCAATTTCATGTAAAATGTTTGGAATTTCTTTTGCACTTGCAAAGAAAACCTCATAGTTTTTGCTTTGTAAAAACCGGCTGTCACTATCTCTTAATGCCTGAACTTCATCAATCAGTTTAGATTCGTTTGCAGGAGTAACAATTTTTTTAGGCGCTTTTGGTATTTTTAAACTTGCTGTGTCAATCAGTTTGGTGTCTTTTTCAAAAGGATTGGCAAGCATATAAGTTTTCTTTCTCAAGAATTCTGAATATTCTTCGAAAGATTCGATTTCATTTTGCTCAGATACAGAAATTGGTTTCCCGATACGAACTTTAATTACACGATCTTTTTGCGTTAAAAGCTCAGAAGGTAATTTTGCTGTACGTAAAGTGTCGTCAATTTTAGAAAGCCAGTAGAATAATTTACTGTTTTTAGCATGAAAGTAAATTGGAACAACAGGAACTTTTGCTTTTCTGATTAATTTCAGTGCGCCTTCTTCCCAAGGTTTATCAACTACTAATTTACCATCTTTATAAGTCGAAACTTCACCAGCAGGGAAAATTCCTAAAGGTTTTCCGTCGCTTAAATGACGTAAGGTTTCTTTAATACCAATTACGCTCGATTTTGCATCCTTATGATTTTCAAAAGGATTAACCGGCATAATGTATTTTTTCATCGGAACAATTCTGTGTAACAAGAAATTGGCAATGATTTTGAAATTTGGCTCTCTTTCAAGCATTAATTTCAAAAGTAAAATTCCATCAATTCCACCAAGCGGATGATTAGAAATGGTAATATACGCACCATCTTTTGGCAAACGCTTTAAATCTTCTTCAGGGATTTCGAACTTAATTTCCATTTCGTCCAAAATTCCATTCAAAAAGTCAAGGTCTGTCAAGTGTTTATTACGATCGTAAATTTTATTAAGGGTCGAGATCTTAAGAACCTTCATAAGAATCCAGCCAGAAAAAGTACCGAAAACCCCGTACTTTTCAACATTTATTGCCTTTGCAACTTCTTTCGCGGTAACTAAACCCATGTACTACTTTTAAATTATTAGAACAGCGAACAAAGATAACAAAAAAGTCTACTTTTCATTGTTTCCAAGACAAACTTTGCACTTTTTTATTACATTTGAAATCCTAAAAAAATCACTGATGAAAATTATTTCTTATAATGTAAACGGAATTAGAGCAGCAATAAACAAAGGGTTTATTGAATGGTTGCAACAAGCAAATCCTGATGTTATCTGCCTTCAGGAAATAAAAGCTACGCAAGATCAGATTCCTGTAGACGATATTACTGCTGCGGGTTATCCGTTTCAATATTACTATCCTGCAACCAAAAAAGGATACAGCGGAGTGGCTATTCTTTCGAAAACAAAACCAAATAATATTGTTTACGGAACAGGAATTCATCACATGGATTTTGAGGGTAGAAATCTTCGAGCAGATTTTGACGATGTTTCTGTAATGAGTTTATATCTTCCGTCTGGAACAAATATTGAAAGATTGGACCATAAATTTATGTTTATGGATGATTTTCAAACTTATATTGATGAATTGAAAAAAACTATTCCGAACCTGATTATCTGTGGCGATTATAATATCTGTCATGAAGCAATTGATATTCATGATCCTGTTCGCAACAAAACAGTTTCTGGATTTCTTCCAGCTGAGCGCGCTTGGCTAGATGCTTTTATGAAATCTGGATTTATTGATAGTTTCCGTCATTTTAATAAAGAACCACATCATTATTCTTGGTGGAGTTACCGCGCAGGAGCAAGAGGAAATAACAAAGGCTGGCGTATCGATTATAATTTAGTTAGCAATGCGTTAGAAGAGAGGTTAAAAAGAGCAGTTATACTACCAGACGCTATGCATTCAGATCATTGTCCGATTTTAGTCGAGATTGACTAATTTTTGGTATTGTTCTTGTTGAGAGTATCTCGGTTTAAAAAAGGACTGGAATTTAGAATTCCCGAAATTACTTTTTAGACGGAAAAACATTTATTAAACGCCCCAGAAATAAAAACAAAGAAAGATGATTAAAAAAGCCTCCATCGGATTACTAGCATTAGCTTTGTCCACAACATCATGTGTTTCTAAGAAAATTTACAATGATTTAGAAACAAAATATTCAGATTTAAAGAAAGAGAATCGTTCTATTACTGATGAAAATGATAATTTAAAGAAAGCGAAGAATCAATTAGAAACTGATCGCGATAAACTGACTAAAGATTTAGCAGCAGCTAATGATGATTTGGCAAAACAAAAAGCAGATTTAGCGGCGGCTCAAAATAAATATAAAGTTTTACAAGATTCATACAATGCGTTGGAGAAAAACAGCAATGATGCATTGGAGAAAAACTTGGCTAAAAATCGTGAATTGTTAGCGCAATTAGAAGCAAAAGGTAAAGCTCTTGCAGATGAACAAGCTCGTTTAGACAAAACGGCAAATCGTCTAAAAGAATTAGAAGATATGATCGCAGCGAAAGAAGAAGCAATGCGTAAATTGAAAGAAACTTTATCTAAAGCATTAACTGGTTTTGAAGGCAAAGGTTTAACAGTGGAACATAAAAACGGAAAAGTATATGTTTCTATGGAAAACAAATTGCTTTTCAACTCAGGAAGTTGGGCTGTTGGAACAGAAGGTAGAAAAGCTGTTGTTGAACTTGGAAAAGTTTTAGGTGACAATCCGGATCTTTCTGTTTTAATTGAAGGACATACAGATGATGATCCGTACGCAGGTTCAGGACCAATTGCAAACAACTGGGATTTATCTACAAAAAGAGCAACAGCAATTGTGGCTATTTTAACTGAAAACCCAAAAATCAATAAACAAAAATTAACAGCAGCGGGAAGAAGCGAATTTTCTCCTTTGGCAAGTAACGCAACTCCAGAAGGAAAAGCTAAAAACCGAAGAATCGAAATTATCTTGACGCCAAGATTAGATGAGATTGCTGAGATGTTAAATAGCATAAATTAAAAGTTGCTAAGATTCTAAGATACTAAGCTACTAAGATTTAAAAAAGGTTGAAGTTTTACTTCAACCTTTTTTTGTTGCCAAAAATAAAAACTTAGGATCTCAGAACCTTAGCAACTTAGAATCTTAGCAAAGAATCTTATTCTTTTTTTAACTCTTGCAATTTTTCGATTTGAAGAATCACTTTGTAACTTTGAAACCTTAAAAAACAAAGAAGGTAAACTTAGAACCTTAGAATCTTAGCAACTCAGTATCTTAAAAAAAAATGAAATACACTACATTACCTAACACCGATATAAAAGTTAGTAAAATCTGTCTTGGAACGATGACTTTCGGACAGCAGAATACAGAAGCCGAAGGACACGAACAAATGGATTACGCTCTTGAAAGAGGAGTTAATTTCTTCGATACAGCCGAAATGTACTCGGTTCCAGCGAGTGAAGCGACTTACGGAAGCACAGAAAAAATTATTGGAACCTGGTTTAAGAAATCAGGAAATAGAGATAAAGTTATTTTAGCATCTAAAATTGCTGGACCAAATCCGAATTTTGGATATATGCGTGAGAAACTGGATTTTTCTCCTGTAAGTATTAAATACGCGGTTGAAAATAGTTTAAAAAGACTGCAAACCGATTATATCGATTTGTATCAAATGCACTGGCCAGAAAGAAAAACGAATAATTTCGGAACACGCGCATTTCACGGACATGATGATGTTTGGGAAGATAACTTTAGAGAAATCTTAGAAACTTTTGATGGTTTAATCAAAGAAGGTAAAATCAAACATATTGGAGTTTCTAATGAAAACTCTTGGGGAATGATGCGTCTTTTGGAAGAAAGCAAATACAACAATTTGCCAAGAATCAAAACTGTTCAAAATCCATACTCTTTATTGAATCGTTTGTTTGAGGTAAACTCTGCAGAAGTTTCTAAATACGAAAATGTTGGTTTGTTAGGATATTCGCCTTTAGCCTTTGGAGTTTTGACTGGAAAATTCTTAACAGGAGAAAGTCACCCGAAAGCGCGAGTAAACCTTTTTCCGCAATATACGCGTTACAAAAGCGATCAATGTACCGAAGCGACAAAATTGTATCAGGAAATCGCTAAAAAACACGGTTTAACGCTAACACAATTGGCAATGGGATTTGTATTGCAACAGCCCTTCTTAACAAGTGCCATTATTGGAGCAACAACTATGGAACAATTAAAAGAAAACATCGACACAATTGATGTTACGCTTTCGAAACAAATTTTAGCGGAAATTGATGCGGTTCAGGCTATAATTCCTGATCCAGCGCCTTAATTTTTTGCCACGAAGGCACAAAGTCACGAAGCTTTTATATTTCTTTGGCTAAAAATAAAAATCCCGATAGCTTTACAACTATCGGGATTTTGTTTTTCTAGAATATATTATAAATTCAAAACCTGATCTTTAGGATATTTTACGCGATAACTTATCCTGATTTTTTTGGTTTCATTTGGTTTCAGCTGTAATTGCCAGGTCAAGATTCCAGTTTCAGAATTTACTTTGGCGCTGTCGCTTTGCAATAATTCTACCTCGATTTCCTTATTGGTTGTCAGCGGATATTGATCTTTAAGTAAAAGCTCAACGGCTTCTTTTTTATTATTTCGGACCGTAATGTCGTAGGTAAAAGTTTGCTCTTTTCGAGAAGATAAAAACTTAGTTCCCGATTTGTCTGCTACTTTTTCTCGTTTTATAGAAACTTTTTTATCACGTCCCATACTTAAATTCAAAGTATCGCTAGTTTGATTTGGTTCTATAAATGTTTTTCCGACATACATTCCTTCAAAGATGATATTTGCTTCGCCTTGCAATAAATTGTATTTGCTGTAATCTGCAATTTCAGCAAGAAGAAAAGCTTCATTTTCTACTTTTGGAGCAGCATAATATTTATACGTTGCCGGAAGTTTAATTTCTTTTAAGGAAACACTGTGTGCTTTTCCGTTGGAAAGAATGTCGTACGGAATATCAATATCAAAAGCAATATTAAGCTGGTTTTCTGCAACAGTTGTAAAATCAGAAACAGAAGATTTTTTCATCTTTGGTAATGCAGTTACAACCACGTCTTGAATTGCCTCTTCTTTTATCACTCCAATAGCACTTTGCAACTGATTGGCAGCAGCTCTTTGATTATAACCATAATTGGCATTGTTTCTTAAAAACCAAGAACTCAATATCGGAGCCTGATTATTTTGGTTTGGATAACCGCTTGACAAAGTCAATTTTACTTTTTTCCAGTCAATCCCACTATTTTGAACTACTTGTGCTTTATAAACCATATTGATTGGTGCATTTACACTTTCAGTACGCAAATCATAAAATGGTGTCCAAGAAGCACTTTGCGTTAAATACGAAATCTCTAACGGAACAATTCCAGCAACGCTATTCATTACCTGAACAATTAATTTTCCTGATGAAGTTTTTTCTTCTTTGTTGGAATCAATCTCCAATTTGTTATTCAGTTTCTGAAGTGTTTCATCCAGTTTTTTCTGTTTATCGGTTAATGCATTAATGTTATTGGCGATTTCAATTTGTTTATTTTTATAATAATCGACCATCTTCATTAATTCAGTTACATTTAATCCAGAATTTGTTCCTGAAACTTGCTGATTTCGATCCAATAATTGCATGGTTTTGTTTTCCGAATTAATCGTATTAACTACTTTTTGAAGTTCTTTCTGAACCAAAACAATACTATCATTTACTCTTTTAATTAAAGGCGATTTCGAATCTGTCTCGTATTCTGAAATATAATTATTGGTGAATTGAACTGAAAGCACTGTTACATTTGCCGGAGCACCAATCTGAACTGAATTTTCATTTAAATAGGATGCCACATTTTTAATTACAACTTCACTTGTGCCAGCAAGCAATGTAGTACTTGCTGTTTGTGAAATTTCAGCTGCATTAAAATATACAGTTGCGGCTTTTACTTTTGCTGTTGTAAAAATTGGTTTTTGTGCATTCGCGAAAGCGCAGATCAATAATACGATGAATAGAATTACTTTTTTATTCATAAGGTTGAATTTAAATTATTTGGGAAATATACGATTATTACTATTAAATCAAAATGAATTAGTAGTACATCACTAAAATGATTTTCTTTTTAGAATTATCAATTAATTTTTCGAGAACGCCAAAGAACTTTTCGTTTACCATTGGACATCCTAAACTGTTGCAAATTGGATAAGGCTGTTCGTCAAACGGAATTTCTGAGTATTTATGAAGCACTATATTACGGTCAAAAGCATTACTGTTGGTCTTGTCTAAACCGTATAATTTATAAGCTTTTCCAAATGTTCCAACATACGAACCGCCAATGGCATATTTACCTAAGGAACTGCAATTGGAGTTTTTGACATTACTGAATTTCAGCTCACCTTGAATTCCAGTTTCTGAACCAGAACCATGTCCAACCAAACCTTTATCTAGCAATTTGTTATTTTTCAAATCATAAACAAAAAACCGATTTCTTCCAGATTCTATCTTCATATCTAAAAATAATGCTACATCTGAATTGTATTTTGGAGATTTGCCCAAGAAGCTCCTCATTTCAGCTATTTCACTTTTTAGTTTCTTTTCATAGGAATAAATCGGTTTTGTGGTTCTTGTGTCTTTTGTTTTCTCTTTTTTATTTTCACAGCTCAAACAAATCAACGGAATTGAAATAAAGAGCAGAAAGAAGATTTTCTTTTTCATTTTGATTCTTATTTTTCAACGGTATAGCCTTTTACTTTAGTGAAAGCTAGAATAGATGAGTTTATCGTGTTTCCAAGATCGTCTTGCGTTTTAGTTTTCTTAGCTTCAGTATCAATATACTGCTGACGTTTTTTTGCCAAAACACTAATTTCTTTCTGAATCGTTTCTCTTTCTTTTGTTTTTTCGGTTACGATTTTTTGCAGTTCAGCAGTGCTTTTGTTTTGCAGTTCGGTTGGTAACTCTTCTTTTTTAATTTTTGAAATTGCTCCAGCATCATCTTTTACTTTATCTACTAAATCCCAACTGTCATTTTTATAAACTGCTTTTGATTTGCTTACGGCACGATCAGTATAATTGGAAGCTGAAACCTGTTTGGCGTTCTGATCCTGCATTACCTGATTCCTTTTTTTCTCAGCTCCTTTTGAACCGTAATTGATGTAAGTTTTATTGATTTTTTCATCGCATTTAGCGATTTCATCGTCATATGGCGTTGATATATATTGAACTGTTTTATCTGAATCAATATTGAAATATTTCCCCTTTCCGCGATCAGCTCCGTCTTTCCAAAAGGAGTTAATGCCTTCTGTTTTGTCTCCGCAAAAAATAGTATTTACATAAATATTGTTTTTTAGAGCATCGCTAATAGTTTCTTTATAGCTGATTCTTCCCTGATCAAATCCTTCATTTCCTGCAATGTAAATCAGTTTCATACTGTTCTTGTCAGAAGCCCATTTTAATCCTTTTGTTGCATCTTGAATTACAGCGCCGCAATATTCGCTTCCACCATTGGTTCTCAAAGTAAATAATTTCTCTGAGATCAAATCGAGATCTGTCGATAATGGTGTAACCTATCTGATGTAATTCGATTTTTCAGACAAACCGTCGTTTCCATATTCGTATAAAGAGATTTCGATATCTGGCGTTTTTCCTTCGTATTTTAAAGTGGTCAACGTGTTTACAATATTCCACAATCTCGATTTCGCCTGATCGATTAATCCGTCCATACTATTCGAAGTATCCAATAAAATCGCGACTTGAATTTTGGTCGTTTCAGTTGAATCTGGTTTTTCAGTTACAGAATTTTTTACTGGTTTTGCATTAGATGAATTGCAGCTCGCAAAAGATATTGTTACTGCCAAAAGTGCTGTTATAAAAAGATTTGATTTCATGATTTTAGTTTTTAATTGAATGATTATAGATCAAACTTAAAAACTAAAAAAGCGCACTTTTTGAACAAATGGTGAAACGGTCTTTTGACTTGGTGAAACTTTCTAGATTAATACGTTTGTTTTGGCGAATTGACATTAATAGGTTTTAAATCGCCATTTGGAGTAATTAGAATAAATTCTTTGTCAGCTTTGACAACTTGTTTCTTTTCTTTTTCTCTGTTAATAAAGATCTTTACTTCATATTGTACTTGAATAACAGGTTCCAAAATCGCTGGATTAATGATGAAATCGAATTCTTTATTAAACACAGGCTGATAATATAACGTAGTCGATTTACTGGTCTGATTTACATTTGCCGATTTTTTTAAGTTCAAAGAAGAACTGTTGTACGCTTCATACGATTTGTACATTTCAACAGGTAAATTCACAACAAAATCATCGGCGATTCTTTTTTCTGCGTTTGTAAATGTTTCTCCAAGAAGAAGTTCATAGTTCTTGATTTTTTCCTGAATCAGCAATTTGGCTTTGTTCATCATTTCTTTTTTAATGATTTCTAACGAATTTGAGAAATAGTCAACTCGTACTAAATCATATATTTCGTGATTGGATAAAATCGAAATAAAACTATTCAGCTGATTTGGATCGGTAAATTTTATGTGGATGTTTTTCTTCAACTCAAATCCTACAGGAACTTCGTTATACGTTTTACGGCTGAAAATCTTTTTTTCGACTTCATATTCATAAACGGGAACAAACGAAATCATATCGACAAAAGTCTCGACACCTTTTTTAAGTTTGATTTCGTTAAGCGAACGTTCAATTCTTTGATCGAGTAAGTCATTGACTTCTTTGGTTGTTTTACCCGTTTGCGTAGTGCTGAAAATTGCTGTGTAAGTATCTGCTTTAACATTGGCAAGCCCTTTTACACTTGCTACAATACCTTCGCTAGTTGGAAAACCAATATCAATTGTATTGCTAGGAGAATATTGATTCTGATAATTGACATTTCCAGAAACTTGTCCAATAATAAACTGAGAAAAAAGGATAAAAGAAGAGTAAAATAGTTTTTTCATAATGATGGTTTTTAAGATTATGAGGTAAAAGTATTGATCGAAAAAACGTATTTTTGAGAGAATGGGTCAACAAGCCGTTTGACTTGGTGAATGCGATAGGATAGAAATTTGAAATTAAGTTACTTTACACTTTCTAAATAACTTGTTTGTGAAACGTCATGTATTAATTGTTTTTAGTCTGCTTTTTTTAGCGTTTTTATTTCCTCAAGAAGTAACTGCGCAGGCAATTCCTGAAAAAATCGAAACAAAAAGTAAAGCCAAAATCAGTAAAACTGCTGAGGAATTATCGAAATCTCTAGATGAAAACGATGAATCGAAAATTGCTCAAAACTATGAAAAGCTTGCTAACGATTTTTTAAGTAAAGGCGATAATGCAAAGGCAGAAGAATATTTTAAAAGAGCTTTAAATTCGTATACCAAATTAAAACTGAATGAAGACAAAACTCGTGTCACAAGAAGTTTAGCTAAAGTTCAGGAAAATCAGAAAAACTTCGATTCTGCAATTAAGAACTATGAAGCGGCAGGTTCATTAACCAAAGATGCATCTGAAGAAAAGATAAACCAAAACGATGCTAACCGACTAAGAAATCAATCTAATCCGGCAAGTCAGACTAATTATGTCGATTCGAATATTGAATTGCTGAAAAGAGAAAAAAAAGCCGATGAAGTCAGTAAAGCTTATGTTCAAAAAGCGGAAAATTCTTTGCAGTTAAATGACAAAGCAGTTGCAATTGAAAGTTATAAAAAAGCTTTAAAATACGCTAAAGACAAACCAGAGGAAGTTAAAATTAAAAACGAAATTGCAAAAGTTTACGTTGCCGATAATCAGTTTGACAAAGCGCTTGCCATTAACGAAAAACTGCTTGCCGACGCCAAAACCAACAACGATTTTACGACCGAAATAAAACAGTTGCAATCTCTGGCTTCGCTTTATTTTGAAAAGAAAGAACCACAAAAAGCCATTTCTTCTCTAAAAGAAGCTTATGATTTATCTTTTCAGAAAGGAAATTCAGCTGAAGCCAAAAAGAGTTTGTCTTCTTTAATTCGATATTATAAAACGAAAGGCGAGGACAAAGAAAGTATGGCTTTGTACGAACAGTTTTTTGATAATTTCGAACAGTTAATTAAGTCCGATACGACTTTAATTGATGCCAAAACATTTCAAGTTACAGAAGATAAAATCCGTCAGCTTGAAAAAGAAAAGGTTTTAAAAGACGAATTGATTTCGAAGAAAAACTCCTTCAATTATTTCCTTTTAGGTTCAATTGGGTTGTTGCTGCTTTTGTTTTTCTTCATTGTAAAAGCATGGTATTCCATCCGAATCAAAAATAAAGAAATCGCTTTGCAGTCTTTACGTCGCGAAATGAACCCGCATTTTATTTTTAATAGTTTGAATAGCGTCAATCAGTTTATTGCCGAAAATAAAGAATTGGAAGCTAATAAATATTTGACTTCTTATTCAAACTTAATGCGTAATATGATGGAAAATTCTAATAAAGATTTTATTTCACTAGACAAAGAAGTCGAACAATTAAAGAAATATCTGGATTTAGAACATTTGCGTTTCCAAGATAAATTCGATTTTGAAATTGTAGTTGATGATTCTCTCGATACCGAAAGAGTTTTTGTTCCGAATATGATTATGCAGCCGCATTTGGAAAACGCCATTTGGCACGGATTACGTTATTTGGACAAAAAAGGTTTTTTATCACTTCGATTTGAATACAAAAAAGGAAAAATAAATGTAATTATCGAAGACAACGGAATTGGTTTAACCAAAAGCCGTGAGCTCAAAACGACCAATCAGAAAATCTACGAATCGCGAGGTTTGAACAATACCAAAGAACGAATTGATCTTTTGAACGAATTGTACAAAAAGGATATTTCGTTTACGATTTTAGAAAAAGAAGCACCAGAATCGGGCACGATTGTTCAAATTGTTTTTCCACTAATTGACAAAATATGATGACTTTACAGAAAATAAAAAGTGTAATTGTCGAAGATGAATTGGCAGCGCGTGAAGTGCTTAAGAATTATTTGAGCAAATATTGTCCGCAAGTTGAGGTTGTTGGCGAAGCTCAGAATATCAAAGAAGCTGTTCCGTTATTACATGAAATTAAACCACAACTGGTTTTTCTCGATGTAGAAATGCCTTTCGGAAATGCTTTTGATGTTTTAGAAGCTTGCAAAGAGCTGCAATTTGAAACCATTTTTGTAACCGCTTTTTCTGAATATTCGCTTCGTGCTTTAAATCAAAGTGCGGCTTATTATCTTTTAAAACCAATTAGTATTGAAGAACTAATTATTGCGGTAAATAAAGTGCATCATCAGATTTTAAATCATGAAATTTTCAATCGAAATAAAATCATTGTCCAAAATTTTCACGAGCAAAAACCAGAAAAGCAACAAGTAATTCTGCCAACGTTAGAAGGTTTTGAAGTCGTAAAAATGGAAGATATTGTTCGCCTTCGCGGAAATGGAAATTTTACCGATTTATATTTAAATACTGGAGCAAAAAAAATGGTCTGCCGTTTTCTGAAGCATTTTTCAGAAATTCTGCCATTGCCTTTTATTCGGGTTCATAAATCGCACATCATCAATCTTAATTGTGTGAAATCGTATAACAAAGGCGGAATTGTCACACTAAACGACGGAACAGAAATTGAAGTTTCGCCAACTTATAAAGAGGAGTTTTTGAAGAACTTTAAATAGTTTTTTTGCCACGAAGGCGCTAAGGCACAAAGTTTTTATTTAATCTCGCAAAGACGCAGAGTCGCAAAGTATTTTCTTTTTAATTTAAAGAACCTTTGCGACTCTGCGTCTTTGCGAGCAATTAAATATGCTTTAATAAAAAACTTTGTGCCTTAGGGCCTTTGTGGCAAAACATTACAAATCAAATTCATCATCAACAGCCAAAGAATCTGCTTTGATTGCTGTAGAATCTGGAACTTTAATGCGAATTAATGAACGTGCATTTCCAGAAATGTAAACAGGTAATATGCCAGTTGTATCTTCAGGAACTAAAAGCCCTCTTCTAAACATTAAATTCTTCAGGAATTTTTGATTTTTAATAGCGTAATCTTTCAAATTACCTTGATCATTAAACTGATACATGAATTTTCTTGGTTTCGGAATAATCGTCGCTAGATACAAACATTCATCAACATTTAAAGCTGAAGGACTTTTTTGGAAATAGAAATGACTCGCTTCGCCAATTCCATATACATTTGGTCCCCATTCTATAATGTTGAAATAAACTTCCAACATTCTTTCCTTGCTTACAATTCGGTTATTTTCTAAAATGTAAACTAATAGAATCTCTTCAAGCTTTCGCGAAAGCGTTTTTTCACGAGTTAAAAAGACATTCTTAATTAACTGCATGCTAATTGTACTAGCGCCGCGAGAGAATTTCTTAGTTCTGATGTTTTTAAGAATCGATTGTTTGAAAGCTTCATTTATAAATCCGCGATGCGAAAAGAAAGATGGATCTTCTGTCGTTAAAACAGATTTTCTTAAATAAGGAGAGATTTGATCCAGCGGAGTATAATTCGGATTCGCATTTCCAACTAAAACCGGTCTTTGCAATACGTTTTGAATAATCGCACGATATACAAATTCACCGTTTAGTTTATTTAAATCGGCTTCGCCATATTTGGTGATTCGTAAATCTTCTTTGTTTAATTTGCTGTCAAAAACAAGCGTATTTGGCTTGTTTTTATTAAATTTGAAATCCAGTTTATAATCGAAGTTTCCAGTTGCTTGCATGCCTTGAAAATGAGTAAATAATCCATCAGGAAGCGAAACAATAAAATCTTGCGCTTTCATTTTCGGAATATCCATTTTCAAAGTATAAATTGTGTCTTTCTCAGTGTCGTAAGAAATGTAAGGACGAACTTTAATTTTGTTCAACTGCATTGTTGAAGTGCTGTCAATCGAAATAAAACTATCTCCTAATAAAAAGCGGTAATCAAAACGGGCATTTTTAATAACTACATCTTTGCTTGCAATTTTTGGATGATTGATTGTAAGATTGGCGATTGAAGTATAACCGTCAATATGCAGTTCGCTGCCGCTTTTGTCAATGTTTTGAACATTCAGACGAATCGAATCAAAACTTGCTTTTAAGTTATAACGCTGATCTAAATAAGGCACACGAATAGCACCAGTATCTAAATTGAAAAAACGAATATCTGCTTTTTTATTTCTTGGATCTGCAAAACCTTTGATGTTCCAACGCTGATCAAAATCTTTTGCTTGGACATGAAGATTGGTTTCTAATTGTTTATTGCTTAAAACCAGTTTGTCTACATCAACAGTAGTTAGTTTGTCATTATCGTTGATTTTGAATTGGAAGTTTTTCAAATCCATATCAGTTGGAACCAAGTTCAGAACTTTCGAAATGATTCTGTAGGCAAAAGCTGCATATTTGCGTTTTTCGTTGGAGTCTGTTTCTTCGCGATCTCTTTTTAGAAAAGCATCAAAATTTCGTTTGTTGCCTTTTTTTACTAATTGAATATAACCGTTGTCGACTTTCAAAGTTCCAACCTGAACGTCTCCAATTAATAAATTACTTAAGCTAATGCTCGTTTCAACATTTTTAATTTTACAAAGTGTATCGGCATTTATGGGAGCCAAAACTACATCTGTTAAATGTATGGTTGATAAACCATCAAAAGTTGCCGACTTTACAGAAAAGTTACTTTGGTATTGGACTGCCATTTTATGAGTAACTTTTGCAATGGCTTGTTTTAAAAGGGAATCACGAAAATAGTAAAGCGCGATGCAAAGCAATACGATTACTATTCCTAGTATTTTTAGTGCTTTGTATATTTTTTGTTTTGGGAAATTCATAGAGGAAATGTTTTAGAAATCAGCCAAAAAGTATGCTTGCAACATCTTCAATTTTTGCTACAAGCTCAATCTTAATTCCAGTATTTTTTAAAGCAATTTTGTTGTATTTAGAAACAAAGATAGTATCGAAACCTAGTTTTTCAGCTTCCTGAATACGTTGGTCTACACGATTTACAGGACGAATTTCGCCAGAAAGTCCAACTTCGCCCGCAAAACAGAATCCTTTTCCAACTGGAATATCTTCGTTAGAAGATAAAATTGCAGCGACAACCGCTAAGTCAATTGCAGGATCATCTACAGAAATTCCTCCAGTTACATTCAAGAAAACGTCTTTTGCGCCTAAACGAAATCCAGCTCTTTTTTCTAAAACAGCCAAAATCATGTTTAGTCGTTTGGCATTATAGCCAGTTGTGCTACGTTGAGGTGTTCCGTAAACTGCAGTGCTTACCAAAGATTGTATTTCAATCATTAACGGACGCATTCCTTCAAGAGTTGTGGCAATTGCAGTTCCAGATAATTCTTCGTCTTTATGAGAAATCAGAATTTCAGAAGGATTGCTAACTTCTCGTAATCCGCTCCCCAACATTTCGTAAATTCCAAGTTCTGATGTTGAACCGAAACGGTTTTTTAGCGAACGAAGAATTCTATAGATATGATTTCTATCGCCTTCAAATTGTAAAACGGTGTCTACCATGTGTTCCAAAATTTTTGGACCAGCGATATTTCCGTCTTTAGTAATATGTCCAATCAAGATTACTGGAATATTACTTTCTTTAGCAAACTTGATCAGCTCTGCTGTGGTTTCGCGAATTTGAGAAATACTTCCTGCAGTCGATTCAATATAATCGGTATGTAAAGTCTGAATCGAGTCAATAATGACTACTTCAGGCTGAATGGTTTCAATTTGTTTGAAAATATTCTGCGTTTTGGTTTCCGTAAGAATATAACAGTTGTCGCTGTTTGGCGTAATTCTTTCCGCACGCATTTTTATTTGTTTCTGACTTTCCTCGCCCGAAACATATAAGGTTTTATAAGGTAATTTTAGAGAAACTTGAAGCAAAAGTGTACTCTTTCCGATGCCGGGTTCACCGCCCAAAAGCGTTAAAGATCCAGGAACAAGTCCGCCACCTAATACGCGATTCAATTCGCTGTCGGTAGTGTCCATTCGAACTTCCTGAGCAGAATCAATTTCGTTAATTTTTAAAGGTTTTGGCGCTTTACTTGTTGGAGTAGGTTCGCTTTTCCAAGCAACCTTATCTTGTTTCTGAATGATTTCTTCGGCAATCGTATTCCATTCTTTGCACGCATTGCATTGCCCTTGCCATTTGGCATATTGGGTTCCGCAGTTTTGGCAGAAAAAGGAAGTTTTAACTTTTGACATTATTTACTTTTTTTGGCAAGTGTATTCATTTCGTCAATTTTCTCATACATCAAGTCTTTGTTCAAATCGCCAATTGGCTCCATTTGCGAAGCATTTTGGTATTTCTTTGATGCGTGTTTAGGATCACCTTGTTTTTCATACATTAATCCTAACTCATATTCTCCTAACATGGCTTTTGGGTAATTTACATTTCCTATCTCGGCCATTTTTCCTAGTTCGCTATACGCATTTCTTTTTAAAATAAGATTTTCTACTACTTTAAAATCGCTCATTCGAACTGGAATCTGAACTCCTAAAATTTCAGACATGTCAGTGTATTTTTTTTCTAAATATTCTGCATAACCTTCTTGAAGAACCGCAATTTTGTCGTTGTATTCGGCAGAATTTATAGGGCGATACGATTCAAAAATATGGTACAATGCACTTGGTATAGAATGCAATACTTCTGTATAATGTGTTGCGCCTTTAAAAACATCATATTTATAATTCACTAACGGATTATTTGCGATTTTAATATTACTGTTTAATTTATCTATTGGCTCTTTAATTTTTTTAATATCGCCTTCTCCAGCAGAAAGATAATAGAAAATTGGTTTTTTAACTTTGGCAAACTTCTCTGCAATGCGCACTTCCATTTTTGGGGCAAGCTCAGGGCTTAAACAGATGTATGCATTAAAAAGTGGCATTTCTTTATATAGATAAAAATTAGCAAAACTTGCTGTTACATCATGACCTGCAATAAGCCTGAAAGGCGAAGTACGGTATTTTTTTTCAATATATGGCACTAATTCAGCTCCGATAAATTCGAAAAATTTTGCGCCTTTTTCAAACGGAAGTCCTTCGTTTTGATCAATTGTTGTGTCGTCATAACGTTCTCCATCTTTATTTTGATGAATTCCGATGATAATCATTTCTGGAATGTCATCCCAATATGTTCCATAACTTACGGCTCCAGAAAACGGATCAAATAAATAATCTCCATCCAATAAATAAAGAACTGGATATTTTTTGTCTTTGTTGGCTTCGTAAGAAGCAGGAAGTCCGATTGTAATTCTACGCTCTTCTCCGAGTTTTTCTGATTTAATGTTATCGAACGTTTTTTGGGCAAACGACGAAAACGAAATGAATAAAAATAGTAGGTAAACTTTTTTCATGATTTGTGGCATTTCAGTGAATTAAAAAAGTATTGAAAATAGTGTAGCAATATACTATTTTATTTGCTTCTTTGTTAAGTAGATTAAAAATTGAAGCAGAGTGTTTTAGCGCCAAAATCATTTTTCGATTAAGGCAAAAGAAGGATTTTTTGTGCAAAATTGGCTTTTGACAAAGTAGGGTAATTCGGTAAGAAAAAGAAAATCTTAGGTTAAAGAATTGTCATTTTCATTCGGGAAAATAATCCATGGTTTGAAGGTTTTTGCTTCTTCAAAATCCAATGTAGCATAAGAAATGATAATGATGATGTCATCTTTTTGCACTTTTCTAGCTGCGGGACCATTCAAAGTAATTTCTCCTGAATTTTTTTCACCTTTAATAGCGTAAGTTTCAAAACGCTCGCCATTATTAATGTTAACAATAGATACCTTTTCACCTTCAATAATGTTTGAAGCTTCTAGTAGAGTTTCATCAATAGTAATACTGCCAATATAATTTAAATCGGCTCCGGTTACTTTAACTCGATGAATTTTTGATTTTATAACTTGAATTTGCATGATGCAAAGTTAGATTAATTTAATGAAATGGTGTCAATCAGTCTTATAGAATTAACAAATACCGCTATAAATGCGCGATATTTTTTATCATTCTCTTTCTGATCGATAGATAAAAGTGTCGATTCGTCAGCAATAACAAAATACTCTAGTTCAAATTCTTTATTGTCTTTGAAAGAATTTTCTACAAATTCTATTGTTTCTTGCGGACTATGATTTTGGAAAATCTCTTTTGCCTCAGTCAAAACTTTGTAAATAATAGAGGCATCTTTTCTTTCTTGAGAAGTTAGACGTTCATTTCTAGAACTCATTGCAAGTTCATTTTCTTCTCTAAAAATCGGACATCCAACAATATTTACTGGCAATCCTGTTTTTTCGACTAATTTTTTAACAATTTGAAGTTGCTGAAAATCTTTTTCTCCAAAATAAGCATTGGTTGGAGTTACGATTTCGAAAAGACGTTTTACGATTGTTCCGACACCATTAAAATGACCTGGACGGAATTTTCCTTCCATCTGGTTTTCTAATCCGTCAAAATCAAAAGTCTGCGAAACGGTATTTCCTTCATAAATATCTTCAACCGAAGGAGCGTATAAAATAATTTTATCGCTTAATGTACGCATTTTCTTAACATCTTCTTCAAGTGTCCTCGGATATTTTGCTAAATCTTCGGCGTTGTTAAATTGAGTTGGGTTGACAAAAATACTTACTACTGTATCGTTGTTTTCTTTTAACGAACGTTGCATTAAAGCCAAATGTCCTTGGTGTAAAGCGCCCATTGTAGGTACAAATCCGATAGTTGAATTTGCGGTTTTGATAGTTTTAAGATAGGCTATCAACGCTGCTTTACTGTAGAAAATATGCATTGAGGTATTATTAAAATTTATGCAAACATAATATATTAGTTATAAACTGCATAAAATTTTGTAATTTTGCGACGTTTTTATTACCAAAATTAAGTAAAATACTATTATGAAAGATAAGAGGATATTATATGTATCATCTGAAGTCGTGCCTTACTTGGCTGAAAATGAGGTTTCTTTAATGTCTTATGACGTTCCGAAAATGATAAATGACCAAGGTGGCCAGATAAGAATTTTCATGCCTAGATATGGGAATATAAATGAGAGAAGACATCAATTGCATGAAGTGATTAGACTTTCAGGGATGAATTTGGTAGTGAATGACTTAGATATGCCATTGATTATTAAAGTAGCATCGATTCCGAAAGAAAGAATTCAGGTTTATTTTATTGATAATGATGAATATTTCAAACGTAAAGCAACTTTTACTGATGAAGAAGGTGCTTTATATCCTGATAATGACGAAAGAGCAATTTTCTTTGCCAAAGGTGTTGTTGAGACCGTAAAAAAATTAAACTGGGTTCCAGATATCATTCACGTTCATGGTTGGCTTGCAGCAATGCTTCCTATATATATGAAGCATTATTATAAACATGAAGCATTGTTTTCTGAAACTAAAATTATTACTTCTGTTTACGGACAGTCGTTTGATGAGAACTTAGACATAGAAATGATAAATAAAGTTAAATTTGATGGTGTTCCTCATGAAGCAGTGTCAGATTTAGAAGTGCCAAATTATGAGAATGTTTTAAAAGCTAGCATTTTACATTCTGATGGCGTAATCATTGCGTCAGAAAATGTTTCCCCAAGTTTAACAAAATTTATAGAATCTTCAGGAAAACCTTTTTTACCTTTCGCCGGGAAAGATGGATTTGCAGATGCTTATACAAATTTCTACAGAACATTTGGACTTTAAATTTTAATTTTATTATTAGACATGTATAGAACTTCTTTTATTAAGAAAACTCTTTTAGCTGTAATGGCTGTTTTTTTATATTCTTGTGACAAAGATTTTAATGCGATTGGTGAAGGTTTAGTTGGTGATGATCATTTTGGACTTGAAGCTGAAAAATATGACGTTTTAGCATATAATCAAGAAGTAACTCCTATTCAGTCAAGTAATATAGCTCCAAACAATGCTCTTGGTATTTTTGATAATCCGCTTTTTGGAACTACGACTGCAAATTTTGTAACTCAGTTGGCACTTGCGGCTTATTCTCCAACAATTGGAGAGTCTCCAGTAATTGATAGTGTTAGGATACAGATTCCTTATTACAGTCATATTACCGATACTGATGCTAATGGGAATAATACTTATGTACTTGATTCTATTTTCGGAGATAAAAACGGTAAAATTAAGTTAAGTGTTTACGAGTCTGGAATCCAGATGAGAACCAGTTATTTTAGTGGAGGTAGCCAATTGCCACAATATTATTACACAGATCAAAATACTGAATTTAGTAATAAAAAAATAGGAGCATTATTAAATGATAGTGCTAATAGACTTGAGAATGAGGAATTCTTTTTCAGTGCAAAAGAGTACAAGGATAGTGTTACAGTTGATGGTAAAAGAACGATTTCAAGGGTTAAGCCTGAATTGCGTTTACATTTAAACAAGCAATTTTTTCAAGATAAAATCTTGAAAGCGGTTGCATCAAAACTTTCTACAGAAGATCTTTTTCAGGAATACTTTAGAGGTTTGTATTTTAATGTTGAAAAGTCTGGATCTAGTCCAAGTAATATGGCATTGATGAATTTTAGTGATGGTACAATTACGATTTACTACAAAGCTAAAACAGAATCAACTGAAGATGCTGATAGTACCATGGAGGATAAAACAATTATTATGAATTTGAAAGGGCTTAACGCAACTACATCTAGTACTGCTAATTTTCTTCAAGACACTCGAAGTTCAGAATATCAGAACGCTATTACAACAAACGTGAATAAGACTGATGGAGACGAGAAACTTTATTTAAAAGGAGGACAAGGATCTTTGGCAGTTGTAAAACTTTTTAATCCAACCGATGTAATGGGTTATGATGAGAAAGGACAGATTGTAAATAAGCCAAATAATGTTCCAGATGAATTAGATGAAATCAGACATAATGTAACGACTAAAAATTGGAAAGTTAACGAGGCTAATTTGGTTTTCTACATTGATGCTGATAAAATGAAGGGGACCGTAGAACCAAATAGAATCTATTTATACGATTTGACAAATAATGCCGTTTTAGTAGATTTCTCTACAGATGCTTCTTCTACTTATGGAGGTCTAATTGAGCTTGATTCTGATAAAAGAGGAAAAAGCTATAAAATTAGAATTACAGGACATATTCGTAATCTGATAAAAGATGCGACGGCAAAAAATGTAGATTTAGGCCTGGTTGTTTCTCAAAGCCCAGCAGTACTTGCGTTTAATGTGTTGAAGAATAAAAATGATGTTATATCTACAGCGCCAAGAACATCGGTTATGAGTCCTTTAGGAACAGTCTTATTTGGAGGAAAAAAGGGAGGAACTCCTGACTCAGATCAGGAGAAGAAAAGATTGAGACTTGAAGTTTACTACACGAAACCAAATTAATAAATATATATGTGTGGAATTGTTGGATATATCGGTCACCGAGATGCCTATCCTATTGTAATAAAAGGATTAAAGCGTCTTGAGTACAGAGGATATGATAGTGCCGGCGTTATGTTGTATGACGACGAATCGGGAATTAAAGTTTGTAAAACCAAAGGTAAAGTTTCTGATCTTGAAGCTAAAGCTAATGAAGGTTTTTCGACAATTGGTAATATTGGAATTGGACATACGCGTTGGGCAACTCACGGGGTTCCAAATGATGTGAATTCGCACCCTCATCTTTCTAATTCTGGAGATTTAGCAATTATCCATAACGGAATTATCGAGAATTATGCGCCTTTGAAAGAAGAGCTTATCAAAAGAGGTTATACTTTTAAGTCGGATACAGATACTGAGGTTTTAGTTAATTTAATAGAAGAAGTTCAGAAGAAAGAAAATATTAAATTAGGTAAAGCTGTTCAGGTTGCATTAAACCAAGTTGTTGGAGCTTATGCAATTGCTGTTTTTGATAGAAAAAATCCAAATGAAATTGTAGCGGCTAGATTAGGAAGTCCGTTAGCAATTGGAGTTGGAGAAGGAGAGTATTTTGTTGCTTCTGATGCGTCTCCATTTATCGAGTACACTTCTAATGCGGTTTATTTAGAAGATGGCGAAATGGCTAATATCAGATTGCATAAGCCAATCAAAATTAGAAAAATCCAAGATGACTCTTTAGTAGATCCTTACATTCAAGAACTTCAAATGAATTTGGAGCAGATTGAAAAAGGCGGGTATGATCATTTCATGCTTAAAGAAATCTATGAGCAGCCAAGTGTAATTAAAGATACTTACAGAGGAAGACTTCATGCTAATGAAGGAATCGTTCAGATGGCTGGTGTTGAAGATAATCTAGAGAAATTCTTAAACGCAAAGAGAATTCTTATTGTTGCTTGCGGTACTTCATGGCACGCAGGTTTAGTGGCAGAATACATCTTCGAGGAATTTACCCGTATTCCTGTAGAGGTAGAATATGCTTCTGAGTTTAGATACAGAAATCCAATTATAAATAAAGATGACGTAGTTATTGCGATTTCTCAATCTGGAGAAACTGCAGATACTATGGCGGCTATTAAATTGGCAAAAGAAAATGGAGCGTTTGTATTTGGAGTTTGTAACGTAGTTGGTTCTTCTATTTCTAGAGAGAGTCATGCAGGTGCTTACACACACGCAGGACCAGAAATTGGAGTGGCTTCAACAAAAGCGTTTACTACTCAAATTACAGTTCTAACAATGATTGCTTTACGTTTAGGAAAAGCAAAAGGAACTTTGTCTAGTACAGATTTCCATACTTACCTTCAAGAATTAGAAATTATTCCTGAAAAAGTAGCTGAAGCCTTAGAAACTGATGCGAGAGCTAAAGAAATTGCTGCTGCTTTTAAAGATGCGCCAAACTGTCTTTATTTAGGTAGAGGATATAATTTCCCTGTAGCATTAGAAGGTGCTTTAAAATTAAAAGAGATTTCATATATTCACGCTGAGGGTTATCCTGCTGCAGAAATGAAACACGGTCCGATTGCTTTAATTGACGAACATATGCCAGTTATTGTTATTGCTCCTAAACAAGGACATTATGATAAGATTGTAAGTAATATTCAGGAAATTAAATCAAGAAGCGGTAAAATTATTGCGGTAGTTACAAAAGGAGATATCCAAGTTCGTGAATTAGCTGACTATGTAATCGAAATTCCAGAAACTTCAGATGCATTGTCACCATTGGTTACTACTATTCCTTTACAATTACTTTCTTACTATATTGCTGTAATGAGAGGTTGTAACGTAGATCAACCACGTAACTTAGCAAAATCGGTTACGGTAGAATAAGTTTATTTTTCGAAATAATAAATATGTTAAAAAAGCGAGATTTAGGTCTCGCTTTTTTTTATTGCCAATAATTTTTTTACGCATATGTATTTTTATGAAATTTTCAATTTTTTGATAAAAAGTTATATGTATGCATAGTATATTGGTTTTTCTTCTAGTTTTCTTTGTTTTTATTCTAATAAATTGAATTAGTAAATAGTTAAAATATTGTAAAGAATGGTGCTAAATATTAATTTTATTTAACATTTTTTTATGCATATTAAAATATTTGCTTATTTTGGCTATATATACTAACAAAAAAACTAACCCAAAATGAGAGTCTACTTGCTAATTATGTTGTTATTCAGCGGAGTGTCCTTTGCGCAGAATACAATTACAGGTTCGGTTACCGATGGTAACAAGCAATCTATCCCTGGTGCCAATGTTGTTGTTGTCGGAGAAAACAGTGGAGCTTCTACTGATTTCGACGGATCGTTTAAATTGACTACAAATTCTAAGTTGCCTTTGTCTATAAAGGTTTCTGCTGTAGGATTTGAGACTAAAACGATAAGCGTAACAACGGCAAATCAAAAAGTGAATGTGATTTTAAAAGATGAAGAAACAAAATTGGATGAAATTGTTGTTGCTGCATCGAGAACACCAGAGAGAATTCTAGAATCTCCTGTAACTATTGAAAGAATGGGTGTTCAGGAAATTAAAAAAACTGCTTCTCCTTCTTTTTATGATGGTTTAGAAAACATGAAAGAAGTGCAGATGAATACAAGTAGTATGTCATTCAAGTCAATCAACACTAGAGGATTTGCTACTGTAGCGAATACTCGTTTTATGCAGTTGGTAGACGGAATGGATAATTCATCTCCTTTGTTAAACTTCGTTTTGGGAAATATGATTGGGGTTTCAGAAATTGATGTTCAAAGCGTAGAGTTGCTTCCTGGTGCATCATCTGCTTTATATGGAGCAAATGCTTTCAACGGAATTTTATTTATGACAAGTAAAAGTCCATTTACCAATCAAGGTATTTCAACTTATTTTAAATACGGTGCGACTTCGCAAGAAGCTGCAGGAACAAATAGTTTTTATGATTTTGGTATCCGATTCGCTCATGCTTTCAATAAATATTTTGCTGCGAAAGCAAACTTTACTTATATGCAGGCTACAGATTGGTATGCAACAAATTACAATGATAAAACAAGAGCTGGTATTGATAGAACAGATCCTAACTATGACGGTATTAACGTTTATGGTGACGAGGCTTCGACAAATATTAGAGGTGTTGGTCAAAAATTGGAAGCAATGGGGTTAATTCCTGTTGGAGCATCTAATCTTCTTCCAAATTCAAATGTTAGTAGAACGGGTTATAATGAAATTGATTTAACAGATAATAAAGCGGCTAATAAGAAAATTGATTTCTCTTTGCACGGAAGGCCTTTTGGCGATGAAAGATTGGAAATTATCTGGCAAAGTAAATTTGGAACTGGAAATGCAGTTTACCAAGGAGCAAACAGATATTATTTAAATGACTTTTTTATGCAACAGCATAAATTAGAGTTTAGGGGTAAAAACTTTTTCGTGAGAGGTTATATGACGGGAGAAGATGGAGGTCATTCTTACGATATGGTATTTACAGGAATTAATGTAAATAGAAAATGGAAAGACGATAATACTTGGTTTGGGCAATATGCTGGAGCTTATATTCAAGGAACTTTAGCAGGTATGAATCCGCAGCAAGCAAATGCTTTGGCAAGATCTACGGCAGATACAGGTCGTTTTTTACCAGGTACAACTGAATTTAAAAATGCATTTAATCAAGTTATAAATGATCCAGACGTTTTAAGCGGATCAAGATTGGTTGATAACTCTAAAATGTATCATTCAGATGCAAACTACAATTTCAGAGATATTATAAAATTTGCTGAAATTCAAGTGGGAGGTTCTTTTAGATCTTATGAATTGAATTCTCACGGAAGAATTTATACAGATGCTACAAGCTTGATTAATTATAATGAGTATGGAGCATATGCACAGTTGATGAAAAAGTTTCTAGATGATAGATTGAAGTTTACAGGATCTCTTCGTTATGATAAATCTAAAAACTTTGATGGTAATTATTCTCCTCGTTTATCGCTTGTTTATTCTGCTGGAGAAAAGAGAAATCATAATTTCAGAGGATCTTTCCAAACAGGTTTCAGAAACCCGACAACTCAAGATCAATATATCGGATTTAATATTGGTAATGCAGTATTATTAGGTTCTGCTCCAGATAACTTAACTAGATTTAATGAAACATTCAATCTTAGTGCAGAAGGACAACTTTATGCTGGAAGCGCGACAAAGATTATGAATGGTAATGATGCTTATGGCAATTCTTATTTAGCAAGTTCTGTTACGGCGTTTTCTGCAATGGCAGGAACAGATCCTGTAGCAGCGGCTGCGCTATTGAAAAAATCAAGAGCTAATTATGTGAAACCAGAAGAAGTAAAAGCTTTTGAAGTTGGATACCGTTCAATCTTTGAAGGTACTTCAATAGATATCAATGGGTATTATAATATCTACAATAATTTTATTGGTAATTTAAATGTGGTTTCTACTTTTTACGGAACGGCTCAAGATAGTCCAAATTTACCAACGACAGTTCCTACTACTGACCCAGGTGCACAATCTATTCGTGCTTTGCAAAACGGAGAATATAGAGCATATCAATTGTATACAAATTCAGATGTAGAGATTCATTCATTAGGATTTGGTGTTGGTCTTTCTAGAAAAATAATTAGCGACTTCGAATTAGGATTGAACTATAATTATGCGCAATTTGATTTTGATCAAGCTAAAGATCCAAGTTTTGAGGCTGGATTTAATACTCCAAAGCATAGAGTTAAGGTGTCTCTTGGAAATGATAAATTATTTAAAAATTTCGGATTTAATGTAAGTGGAAGATGGAATAGCGAGTACGAATGGGAATCTAATTTTGCAGATGGTACAATTAAATCTGCTACAGTAATTGATGCTCAGATAAATTATGGAATTCCAAAGTTGAAGTCTGTTGTGAAATTAGGAGCTGCTAATATTGGCGGTAAAGAATATTACCAAGTTATTGGAGCTGGATTAATCGGACAGCAATATTTTGCTTCTTGGACTATTAACCCATAATTGATTATTAACTCTAAGTCAAATTCATTATTTATGTTTCTAGGTGCCTATCGCGAAACAGATAATTATAAAAAATATAGATTATGATAAAAAATTTCAAGTGGCTTTTATTGGTTTCGTTAACCTTTATGGCTTGTAATAGTGATGATGATGTGACTCCTGTAGTAGAGTCGTCTGATGGTCAGCCTTTAACTGCTGGAACCGCAGATTTTTCTAAATATGTTGCTTTGGGAGATTCTTTTGCGGCAGGATTTAGTGACAATGCTTTGTTTATTAAAGGTCAAGAAGGAGCTTATCCAAATATTTTAGCGCAGCAATTTGCTTTAGTAGGTGGAGGTGAATTCAAAACGCCTTTTGCAAATGATAATGTAGGTGGATTGTTGTTAGGAGGGAATGTAATTACTGGACCGCGTTTGTACTTTAATACAATAATAACCCCAGAACATCCAAGTTCAACTGTTGATCCTGTAAGCGGAGTGCCAACTACAGAGGTTACGGCACATTTATCGGGGGCGTTTAATAACTTAGGAGTTCCTGGGGCAAAAAGTTTTCATTTGCTTGCTCCTGGTTATGGTAATGCTGCGGGTGTTGCTACGGGAACAGCAAATCCGTATTTTGCTCGTTTTGCATCTAGCGCAACAACAACCGTTTTGGCTGATGCGTTAAGTCAAAATCCTACTTTCTTTTCTTTATGGATTGGAGGTAATGATGAGTTGGGTTATGCAACAGCTGGTGGAGATCCTACGGTAAATCCTTTAACTCCTCCTGCGACTTTTGATGGTGCGTACAAAGCTCTAGTTGCTCAGCTTGTTGCTGGCGGAAGAAAAGGTGTTGTAGCAAATCTTCCTGTTATAACAACACTTCCTCATTTTCATGTGATTGCTTACAATCAGCTTACTCAGGCTAATTTAAGTGATAAAGGAGTTAGTTTGGTTAGTACTCTAAATGCGCAATTATATGGGCCTTTGCATAATGCATTAGCATTTTTAGGTCAGGGAAGCAGAATTAATCTTTTGGCGACAACAGGCAATAATCCTTTATTAATTGTTGACGAGACTTTGCCTGATCTTTCTGCAAATTTAAAAGCTGTTTTAATGGGTGGAGGGCTAGATGCTACTACTGCTACAGTAATGGGACAGATTTTTGGAAGAGCTAGACAAGCACTGCCTACAGATTTAATTGTTTTGGGTGCGTCTTCAAGAATCGGTAAAGCACCAACTGTTGCTTTAGATGGAATCGCTTCGCCTTCGCCATCATTAGCACAATTAGGTGTTACTTTTCCTTTGCCAGACAGATATGTTCTGCTTCCTTCAGAAGTAGATGAAATAGGAGTGGCTACTGCGGCTTATAATGCAACTATAAAAGCAGCTGCTGAAGCAAATGGTTTGGCAATTGTTGATGCAGAATCGATTATGTCTGATCTAAATAAAGCAAGCGGAATTACAATGAACAATTTTACATTGAAAGCAACATTTGTTACAGGTGGTATGTTTTCTTTAGACGGAGTTCATCCTACTCCAAGAGGGTATGCTTTTATTGCTAACAAGTTTGTTCAGGCTATTAATGCAAAGTATGGCTCTAACTTAAAAGGGGTAGATATTGGTAATTATCCAGTTTTATTTCCTAAACAATTATAAATAAAGAATTGTTTTGATATCAAAAAACCGCTCATTTTTAAGATGAAGCGGTTTTTTTCTTTTATTAAAAAAAATGCTGTTTTTGTTATTTTTTAGGCAAGTTTTATGAATCAAACAAAATCATGCTATTTTTTATGAAAAAAAAATTGATTTTATATTTTAAAAAATTATCTTTGCGCTCTGAAAAAAGAGGTATTTTCGATAAACCTAAATAGCTATTTAATAAATACATAAGTAATGTCAAAAGTAATAGGAAAAGTTGCTCAAATCATTGGACCAGTAGTAGACGTAGTTTTCAACGGTAAAGATGTTGAACTTCCAAAAATTTATGATTCACTAGAAGTCACTAAAAAAGACGGAACTATCTTAGTTCTAGAAGTACAATCTCACATTGGTGAAAACACTGTTCGTACAATCTCTATGGACTCTACAGACGGTTTGTCTAGAGGATATGAAGTTGTTGGAACTGGAAGTCCAATCCAAATGCCAATCGGTCCAGATGTATATGGAAGATTATTTAATGTTGTTGGAGATGCGATTGACGGTTTAGGTGATTTACCAAAAACTGGAGAAAATGGTTTGCCAATTCACAGACAAGCTCCAAAATTCGAAGATTTATCAACTTCATCTGAAGTTTTATTTACAGGTATCAAAGTAATCGATTTGATTGAGCCTTACGCAAAAGGAGGTAAAATTGGATTGTTTGGTGGTGCTGGTGTTGGTAAAACAGTATTGATTCAGGAGTTGATCAACAATATCGCAAAAGGTCACGGTGGACTTTCAGTATTCGCTGGAGTAGGTGAAAGAACACGTGAAGGAAATGACTTGCTTCGTGAGATGTTAGAGTCAGGAATTATTAAATACGGTGATGATTTCATGCACTCTATGGAAAATGGAGGATGGGATTTATCTAAAGTAGATATGCCAGGAATGAGAGAGTCTAAAGCTACTTTCGTTTTCGGACAAATGAATGAGCCACCTGGAGCTCGTGCACGTGTGGCACTTTCAGGATTATCTATCGCTGAGTACTTCCGTGATGGAGCTGGATCTGATCAAGGAAAAGATGTATTATTCTTCGTTGATAACATCTTCCGTTTTACACAAGCAGGTTCTGAGGTATCAGCACTTTTAGGACGTATGCCATCTGCGGTAGGTTACCAACCAACATTGGCAACTGAGATGGGTGCAATGCAAGAGCGTATTACATCTACAAACAAAGGATCTATTACATCTGTACAAGCGGTTTACGTTCCTGCGGATGACTTAACTGACCCTGCGCCGGCTACAACTTTCGCGCACTTAGATGCAACAACTGTATTGTCTCGTAAAATTGCTGAGTTAGGTATCTATCCTGCGGTTGACCCGTTAGATTCTACTTCAAGAATTTTAACTCCACATATCTTAGGAGATGAGCACTACAACTGTGCACAAAGAGTTAAAGAAATTCTTCAAAAATACAAACAATTACAAGATATTATCGCTATCCTTGGTATGGAAGAGTTATCTGAAGAAGATAAACTTTCAGTAGCAAGAGCACGTCGTGTACAACGTTTCTTGTCTCAGCCATTCCACGTAGCAGAGCAATTTACAGGTATCCCAGGTGTATTAGTTGATATTAAAGATACTATCAAAGGATTTAACATGATCATCGATGGTGAGTTAGATCACCTTCCAGAAGCAGCTTTCAACTTGAAAGGTTCTATTCAAGATGCAATCGAGGCTGGAGAGAAAATGTTAGCTGAAGCATAATCTAGTTTTCAGTATTCTGTCGCAGTATGCAGTACTGAGACTGTAAACTGAGACTGTAAACTAAAAAAATATGATTTTAGAAATAGTATCACCAGAAGCAAAATTATTTTCAGGAGAGGTAACTTCGGTTACTTTGCCAGGAGTTAATGGAAGCTTTCAGATTTTAAATCATCACGCGCCAATTGTTTCTATCTTAGAAGAAGGAACAATTAAAATTGCAGCTCCAAGCTTCAGTTTTTCTAAAGAGGCTGCTGATAAATTTACGAGAGTGAATGACCAAACTTATACTTTAGAGATTAAGTCAGGAACAATCGAAATGAAAAACAATAAGATAATTGTATTAGTTGACTAAGACAATTTCAAAATAAGCAGAAAAGCCAGACAGTATTGTCTGGCTTTTTTTATTTTTGGTGTATGGAAGAAAAAATAGAAACCGAAATTTCGATTTTTACAGGAAAACGAGCTTGGTACGAGCTATTATTGGCATCCGTATTTTTTGGGGCTTTTATATATATGATCGTTTTGTTTGTGTATTTTGCTTTTATTGATGTGTCAGTTAAGATAGCGATTAGGGCCTTCTCGACATTTCTTGTGTTTGGAACGTATTGTTTGGTTTACGGATTTAAGTTTGCTGCAACCAAAAATATGCTGATAAATTTGAAGACTCATACCTTAATCTCAAGATATCTTATTGGCCCATTTTCATATGATGTAAAATTAAAAGTAACTGAATTTGAATATGTTTCTTTTTTTGAAGATGGGTATGGTGAGTTTGGCACTAATCTGTGGTACGTTAAAAACCGACATTATAAAATGTACAGTTTTGAGGATAAGGATGCGGCATTTCAATTCTCTCTTAATCTTTCGAACAAACTCAATATTGATTTGCTTGATGCGACTGAAAAAGGAAATTTTAAATGGGTAGAGAAAAATAAAATATAATAAATTGAAAGCCAAACGTTTTGTCTGGCTTTTTTTATTTTATTATTTTTGAAGTATTAAAATCTCTTTATAAAATATTTGATCATTGTAAAAGCTCAGTAAGCTTTTACGCTTTTGCTTCAATGGCGGAGCATGATTACTTATGTCAAATTTTATAAAGAATATATATGAAAAATATATCAAAAGTTGCCGTTCTAGGTGGCGGCGGAAGAACTGGAAAATATCTTGTAAACCAGTTGTTAGAAAACGGATTTAGTGTAAAACTTCTATTGCGAAATCCGGACGATTTTAATATTCAGAATTCAAGAATAGAGATTATTGAGGGAGATGCTATTGATGAAGAATCAATAAAAGTATTGCTCAAAGATTGTCAAGCAATCTTAAGTACCATTGGTCAGCGACCGGGAGAACCTATGGTTGCGAGTCAGGCAACAAAAAACGTTTTGAAAGCTATGGATGAATATGGAATTCAAAGATATGTTCTTCTAGCAGGATTGAATATTGATACTCCATTTGATAAAAAAAGCATGAAAACGACAATGGCTACTGATTGGATGAAATCCAATTTTCCTGAAATTCAAAAAGACCGACAATTTACTTATGATCTTTTAAATGATAGTAGAGTAAATTGGACTCAAATTCGTGTTCCATTAATTGTTTTTTCTGATGAAAGTTCCGAAATCTCTGTAGATCTTGAAGATTGCGCGGGAGATAAAATCTCAGCTTTTGATATTTCGAGGTTTATGATAAAGGAGATGGTTGAATCAAATTACCGTAAACAATCACCTTTTATTAGTGCCATTTAAATTTAAAATAACAGCGGATTTTATGTAATCCGCTGTTTATTTTATTCTAAAATGAATTGTCTAACTTTGTTTTTATGGAACTGCCAGAAAATCTTAATCGTAAAATAGAAAGTTTTAAACAGCAAAATCTGTTTAGAAAGTTACCTGTGTTTAATAATCTGATTGATTTTTCTTCTAATGATTATATCGGATTTTCTAAATCAGAAACTATTTTCAAGCATACTCATGCTTATTTATTGGAAAATGAGATTTTTCAAAATGGTGCTACAGGTTCGAGATTGATTACAGGGAATCATTCTCTGCATCAAATTGCAGAAAGTTTTATTGCGGAATTTCATGAAGCAGAAGCGGCTTTAATTTTTAATTCGGGGTATAATGCCAATTTAGGATTTTTTAGCGCTGTACCGCAAGAAAATGATGTTGTTTTGTGCGATGAATTATGTCATGCCTCAATAAAGGATGGAATCGCAATGTCTCGGGCTAAATCACATTATTATATTCATAATGATGTTGAAGATTTAGAGCGACTAATTCTTAAATATCCAAACACGACAGTTTACATTGTAACCGAAACAGTTTTTTCTATGGATGGCGATAGTCCGAATTTAGAAGAACTGGTACAACTTTCAGAAAAATACAATTGTTATCTAATTGTTGATGAAGCCCATGCTTTAGGAGTTTTTGGAGATAAAGGAGAAGGGTTGACTCAGTATTTGCAACTACATGATAAATTTTTTGCCCGAATTGTAACTTTTGGAAAAGGTTTAGGATGCCAAGGTGCTGCAATTTTAGGAAGTGACGACCTTAAAGAATATCTAAGCAATTTTGCTAGAAGCTTTGTTTGTACAACTGGATTGTCTCCTCATGCTGTAGCAACAATTTTTATAGCTTATCAGCAATTGGAAATCGAAAAAGAAACCCGTGAAAAGCTTCGTCAAAATATTGTATTTTTTAATCAGCAGAAAAATTTATTGGGTTTAAAACCAATGTTTGTTCACAGTAAATCTCCAATACATTCTGCTATTGTGCCTGGCAATAAAAATGTAAAAGAGCTATCAGAGAATCTTCAAGATAAAGGATTTGATGTGCAATCTATTCTTTCTCCAATTGTTCCAGAAGGTCAGGAACGTTTACGTTTTTGCCTTCATAGTTACAATTCGCAGGAAGAGATTATTAAAGTTTTAGAATTGGTTAGAGATTTTGTTTTTTAAATATGAAAGAAGATTTTAAATTAGTTAGAAGTTACCAGTATTCATCAGAAGCCCAAATATTTTGCGGCAAATTGGAATCGGAAGGAATTGAAGTTTATTTAAGAGATAATCACATAGTAGATTCAAATCCGATTTGGAGTAATGCTGTTGGTGGAGTCAAGCTTTTTGTGAGAGAAGAAGATTTCGAAAAAGCGAATGAAATTCTTTCAACAGTTAGCCAATATTCATTAGATGAAAAGAATAATTTAATAAAATGTCCAAATTGTGGTGCCGAAAAAGTTGAAATGATTACTTCAATAAGAGATGCGAAATCATTAATTGCATTTGTTTTTTCACTGCTTTTTGTTCTAATTCCTTTTTATTCAAAATACCGCTATAAATGCAGTTATTGTAAAACAGAATTTTAAAAATAAAAACAAGAAACCCATCTTAAAAGATGGGTTTCTGCTATTAGTTAAATATGATTTTTTTTGTTACTTCATGGCCATTTTCAAGAATTACTTTTACCAATAAAACTTGATTGCTAGAATGTAAGTTTGCGATCTGCAATTCTTTTGCTTCAATCTTATTTTTGTTGTAAAGCGTTTGACCGCCAATAGTGTAAATTTGAACTTCTTTAATGTTCTCGGTTCCACTAGTTATATTTACAACTTTTGATTTTACAGCTACTAAAACTCCATCCGCTAAATTTTCAAAATCATCTGTACCAAGTGTTTTATTTGTATAGCGTAACACAAAACGATCTGGAAAAGTTCCTACTAGAGTTGTAAAAGTGTAATTTGAAGCGCGTAAATCTGTTATTATTCCTGTTGTTTTATCTTCTAGATAAACCGCTTGTTCATTGAAAAAACCATCTGCATGATCTATCGAAATTGTAAGCGAAGTTTCTGCAACTGCTTTATAACCTAGAGGAATTGTTTCTGTATTATCAAAAGGTAAAGCTCTTGCTTGAATAGCTAATTTTTTTGCTTCGCTAATAGTGTAAAAATCTATATAAGAATTAGCTGCTAGTGTAACTGCATCATAATTATAATCGAAGGTATTTGTTGCACCTTCTGCATAACCTATTAATAATTGTTTGAAAGCGTCTTCATCATTACTTAGGTTTAACCATAAGCGATTTACTTCAATTTCATCATCTTTTGCAGTAGTTTTGAAAAACTTTGTGTTCTGTCCTTTTACACGTAGGTCATTGTTGAAAACAATCGAAGTCTCTTTTGATTTTACAAAGAAACCTTGTCCCACTCCGATATAGCCCGAAGGTACTTCTCCTCCTGTTGTTGCTCTTGTTCCTCCAAATAAGGTAAATATTGCATAATCTGGACTGCTGTATGTGTATGTGTTGCTGCCATTTTCTTTTTTGGGTAATGATACGTGTGTCCAAAAATATAATGGTCCGATATCTCCATTACTTCTAATGAATTCTCGTGCATCAATAGCAGATGGGTAAGGGTTTCCAGTAAAATAGTACTTATCTGGAGTAGTTGGAATTACGATATCTCCATTATTTGGTTTTCCGTAAAATTTTCCTGTAAAATCTGAGGCCACTTCGGTATCAAAAGGTTGTGGTGCTCGGATGCTATATCCCTTTCCGACTTCCATTGGCAATTTTCCATACAAATCGGTTGCCCATTTAAAACTAGAAGACCAATAAAGATATTTGTCGTATAAAGTTTCAGGAGATAAAGTATTCATTTTAAAATCTGGATTATCTACTGGTGCAGACCAATAAGTCAAGTCCATTCGACGTACTTTGGTTATTCTTTGTATTTCGAAAGCTTCTGGATTTCCAGAAAACATGTTTTTGCTTTTTGATGTTTGAAGTAATGATCCACCGTCTAGAATTAATAGTTTTCCTCCTGTTTCAACCTTTATGTTTTCATCAACAGTTAAGGTAACATCTTTTTTAACGGTTAAAGTTATATCTGGATTAATAGTACAAGAGCAAACTTTAAGATCAGATTCTAACACAGTGTCTTTATTGATAACTAAGCTACTTCCATCAGGAATAGTTCCTGTTCCATTGTAAACAATATCTGTTTTTGTAAAATTAATCCCAAGATTGGCATCGCCACCATCTTCTCTTAGGCGTATTTCTACTCTAGACTCGCTGTTTAAAGGGTAAAGCTCTCCTCCGTTAATTAAATATGTGGCATTGTCCCATTCATATTTAGAAAAGACTAATTTATCATCGATGTAAAGCTCAACAGCATCATCATGATTCATATGTTTTAACTGATATAATCCACAATCAAAACCTTTACGTTTGTAAACGACTGTAAAATTGTTGTCTGGTATTTGAGAACCTTGCCAGATGGTTGCAGATGAAGGGGACTTGTCTTTTGGCCAGTAATTTGTTGAATCGGGATTTAAATGAGGGTCAACATAATAACCCGCATATCTTACATTGGCTAAAGTTATATCGTTGTTAACGTAGCCATAAACGTTCCAAACTTTGTCTCCATATTCAGAAGGATTTCCTTTTACAAGTCCATAGAAAAACGAAACTCTTGAATCACCTCCATCTTCATAATATTCCAGAACAAATTTGTGTTCGCCTACTGTTAAATTTTGTGTGGCATAATCCATAGTGAAACCGTGACCATTCCATCTCGAGATAACAGGTGTAGCTACATCATCTATATAAAGTCTTACTCCATCATCACTTCCAATATCAAAACTGTATATACCTTCTTCAGTGATGGTAGCAAGCATTTTATATCTTACAAAGAATCTGTCTGAAGGAGCAGCATCGCAGGCAAAATTTGAAGTTTCGCCAGAAACAGCACCACTTCCCACATTTCGATCAAAGTTTTTGTTTTCAGTTACGGTTCCAATATAAGTTCCAATACTAGTGCTTGGTAAAGCAGGGTAAGAAATAGTTGGAGGCATGTCATTAGTTGTTAATTTATAAACATATCCATACCAAATATTTGGTCCAAAAGTAGTTTGATCACCAAGAGGAGCACATGGCGCAGCGGTAACATCCACACTAACTGTTGCAGATGAGTATATTGTTCCATTAAAAATGGTATACGTAAAATTTGATGTTCCTACAAAACCTGGTGTCGGAGTAAATGTAACATCGGTTTTGCCATTAGCTACGACTGTTCCGCCTGAAGTTGGTTGGGTAACGGTAATACTTTGTACAGGCGTATTTCCAACGACATCATTATTTAAAACTGGAATCGAAATACTCTTGTTAGATGGTGTAGTGTCAAAATCACTATATGCTGCAAAAATATTAGAATCTTTTACGCTTCCTGTAATGTTTAATTTTGTTCTAAATTGAAAGGCATTGTATGTATTGTAGACATACAAACGAATGTATATAGTTTGTCCAGGCAATAAAAAGTTTAAATCTGAACTAAAAGGAACGCTTATACTTGTCCAAGTGCTTGAAGTAGTAGTGTCTGCTAACAAAGTTTTTACGTTGCTGGCAAAAGCGCTATCAGTTGAATAGTTGATTTTGAATCTTTGTCCACTACCACCTTGACTTCTATAAACTAAATTAAAAGCGCTAAGATTTACGCGATGTGTATTGTCTGCTGTTAGTTTAAATTCGATATATTTATTGTTATCAGCTACTCCTGAAGGCCAGCTTGCTGTGTGAAAAAATGGATTTGTCGAATCTTCACTGTTATTGAGGTTTATAGATATGCCTCCATTGTTTTTAATATTATCTGAAGTTGCATATGGTGATAATACAGTTGGTTCATATCGGTTTGATGCATTTCGTCCGTACCAGATGACTAATTTTTCAGGGGTATCTTCTCCTACTGTTACTTGTATTTTGGCTTCTGAAGAAACATTTGAAGCATCTTTTATAATGTATTTGAATGTTGATACTCCTGTAAAGTTAGCGGTAGGATTAAACGTAATGGTTTTATCCGGATTAACTGTAACCGTTCCTTCTGATGCAAGAGGCTGGGTAGAGATTTCAATTGAAGTAACATTTTCTTTTTTGACATCATTATCTAGTGCAGAAATGTTTAAGGTTGTATTTTTTATAGCTTTAACGTAGTCGTTTATAGCTAAAATTTTGTTAGGATCAAAGTCTGAAACAGTTCCTGTAATAGCAGCACCATCAGTTCCTGGTTTGATATGAAAATTATTGTTTGAATTGTAAACGTATAAACGAACATACACGGTCTGACCTGGTAGTACAGGATTCATTTCTTCTGAAAAAGAAGGGGTAATTGTAGTCCAATTGGCAACGCTGGTTCTTTCAGGCACTAAAACTTTTATGTCTTTCTTGAATTCAGGATCTTTGGTATATAAAATAGTAAATTTTTCTGTTGATGCTCCTCCTTGACTTTTAAAAGTTAATTTGAAAAGAGATATATCCAGTTTTTTTCCGCTATTGGGAGTTATTTTAAATTCTACATATTTCTCCGGATCATATTCACCTTCATTTTGTTGACCATTTGGCCAGCCGCTACAAAGAAAAAACGATTCTGACGAAGTAGTGTAATTGACGGTAATCTCTGACGGAGCTGCAGAAGAGGTTAAGTATGACGATACTACACTAGAATTAATAACTGTCGGCTTTTTAGGGTCGCTTGGTGTTGCTGCATCCCATTTGATTAAATCTACATTTTGAGCAAACGTTAAAAAAGGCAATAATAAGAATAAAAGTAAAGTTTTTTTCATGTTAAATGTTTTCTATCAATTTGTTATGCTGGCATAGAACTTTCGAAGCGCGGCAAAGATAGATACATCTACGAGCTAGAATTTGCTGGGGTTTTCAGAACCCATATATAATCGATGAATTGTTAAAATAGTCGATGAACTACATTAAAAATTTTAATGTTCGATAAATATTCTTATAAAAGAGTGAAAAATATTATAAGAATAATCGCAAATAATCGGTTTTTTTGAGGTTTTTTTTTGCGTTTTTAGACTGAAAAACGTCAGATTTGCTATAAATTCTTCAAAAACAGAATAATTTATAACTAAAAGTTGTCCTTGTTCTGAAGGTGTTGTAGGTCGGTTTGTGCAAAAAAGAAAGATTTAAAAATGTTGCAAAAAGAGCCTCCTTTTGAGGATGAAAAAATGAGATTTAGTTTTCTTCTAGCTCTTTTACTTTTTCATAAACTAAATTGCTTTCGAAACCTCTTCGAAGCATATAGTCGCAAAACTTTTTGCGCTTTTTAAGAAGATTGGTTTCAGAAATACTATTCCAAGATCTTTCTGCAAGATTTTCAAAAGTTTCAAAATATTCTTCTGACGAAATCTCTTTTAAAGCCAAAGTAATATTTGTTGAAGAAATGTTTCTTGCTTTCAACTCATTTGTAATCCTGATTTTTCCCCAATGTTTAATTCTATGTTTCCCTCTAGCAAAACTGCAGGCAAAACGAGTTTCGTTTAAAAAATTGCCTTCAATGAGCTGAACTACAATAGTATCGATCTCATCACGAGTCATTTTGAGGCTGTATAATTTATCAACAACTTCATCATGACAGCGCTCTTGATAAGCACAAAAATGCTCTAATTTTTGTAAAGCTTCTTTGATGGTAAAAGTGCTGTTCATCGGTTTTTTCATGCGTTTTAACGTTTAAATGAAGTTATAGTCAATTAGTTATAAAATATTTCTAAAATTTGTTAATATTTTATAAAAAGAAATAAATTATAACCTTGTGTATTTGGCTAATTTAAATATTTTTGTACGGAATTTTAACATTTTTAAATTTCGGCTAAAAGTCAAGATTTTAACATTTTAGATTTCAGCATAATACCAAAAGAACATTTTATTTTTTTTGAAAGAAATGCCTTTTTTGCTTTAAGCAAACCAAAAACAAATTTAAAACAAATACCTACTGTTATATGATGAGAAAATTACTTTACTCGTTTTTATTCTTCATTTTCCCTAAGTTTTTATCCAAGAAAACATTCACACCAAGTTTAGGATTACTTTGTGTTGGGATGTTTTTTGTGTTTTCTTTTGTTAATGCGGCGACAATTACAAGTACTGCTACTGGGGGAAATTGGAATTTGCCATCAACTTGGTTAGGAGGAGCTGTTCCTTTGCCTACAGATATTGTTACTATTGCTAATGGAGCTAATGTTTCTACTAGCGGAAATCAGACATGTGCGGGAATAACAATAACAGGAAGACTTACAATGGCTAATAATGAAACTCTTACTGTTAATGGAAATGTCGCAGGTAGCGGAAACTGGACAACAGCAGCAGGATCAATGATTATTTCGCTTACAGGAAACTGGACATTCAATGGAACTTCAACTGGTAGTGGTGCGACAGCTGTTTTCACAGGTACGAATGATCAAACTTTATCAGGTAGAATAACAAGTAGTGGTGGAGAGTTGAGAATTAATAAAACTGGAGGATCTGTTACTCTTGGAGGTACTTTTACTATAGGGACATTTACTAATACCTCAGGTACATTTGATGCAGCAACATATCTTTTAACAGCAGCAACAAATAATTTAGTCGCAGGAACATTGCGAGTTGGGACATTAAATTGGAGCGGAAATTATTCTTTTGCGCCTACTTCATTTCCATCGGGATTTACGATTGAATATGATAGATCTAATAACCAAAATATACGCACGGCAACATATAGTAATCTTATTCTTTCAGGTAGTGGAACTAAAACTTTTTCAGCAAATACAACAATAAATAGCACTCTATCTATTGAATCGGGAGTTGTGGCTAATTTAGGAACTAGTTTTACGCATACTGCAAATAAACTTATTTTAGGGGGAGTGGATGTTATCTCAGGTTCGTGGGGGCATACAACTTCAGCTGCAGAAAATAAGAATAGTACTTTTTTTTCAGCTGTTAATGGAATAATAAATGTGAGCGCAACAAATTGTCCATCAACATTTACAATGACTGGCACTGGTGGTGGCTATTGTAGCACAGTCTCAGGAACGCCACTTGGTTTATCTGGTTCAGAAACAGGAGTTAGTTATCAATTATATAGAGGTGCAACTGCTGTGGGTTCTGCTAAGGCAGGAACAGGAAGTGCATTGGATTTTGGTACATTTAATACAACAGGAGATTATACTATTGTGGCATCAAAACCATCGACTTTTTGTAATATAACTTTCGGACCAGTTTCCATTTACAATTATAGTACACCGCCTACGCCTACAGCGACGGTAGTAAAAACAACCTGTCCAACATCGGCTGACGGATCTATTACAATTACAAATGCATTAACGCCAGCTTCGTTGGCTTTTACAAGTGCAAGTAACCAATATGTTAATTTAAATACTCAATTGCTTTCTAATAGAGCGGCTTTTACAATAGAAGGATGGGTGAAATTTGATCGGGCTACTGCTATCGCAGCAAATAGGATGTCTCTTTTTGGGCAGAATGATGCTGTAGAAATTGGTTTTATAGATGGAAATTTAATTTGTTATACAGCTAGTGGAGGTCAAGTTAATATGTCTTTAAGTACTTATTATCCAAATGATAACGGATGGCATCATATTGCAGTAACAGCAGACGGAACAGCAAACGGGATCAAAATTTATGTTGATGGCTCTCAGAAGGTTTCAGGAGGAGGAAATGTTACAGATTATGGATCAAGTACTTATACTACAAAATTTGGATGGGGAACACTTGATGCAACAGGTGGAGGATTCACAGGAGAAGTTTTTAAATTAGGATTTTGGAATAGAGCACTTTCTCAAACAGAAGTTACTAATATGTCATCAGGTTTTGTAGTCTATGACTCATCGCAAAAAGGTTTATTAGCAGGCTATAGCTTTAATGAAGGGACAGGCTCAACAGTTGCTGCAGTTGGAAGCCCAGCACCTTCAGGAACACTTGTCGCTTCTCCAGTTTGGACGGATCCATATTCTTATTCTTGGACTTCTAATCCAGCAGGTTTTACTGCAACTACCAAAAACATAACAGGTTTAACGGCTAGAACTTATAATTTAGTGACTTCGTTAAAAGGTTGTACTAATACAGGATCTTGGAATGTAACGTCAACTAATCCAACTGTAACAGCAAGTGTAAGCATTTCGCCTTCGCCATCGGCGACGATTTGTTCTGGAACATCAGTTACATTTACAGCGACACCTGTAAATGGTGGAACGGCTCCAAGTTATCAATGGAGAGTAAATGGATCGGTAGTTGGGACAAATAGTGCAACGTATTCAAGTTCAACTTTGACAAATAATGATGTTGTTACGTGTATCATGACATCAAATGCGGCGTGCGTAACAGGAAGTCCTGCTACATCGACAGGAATAACAATGACTGTAAATCCATATGCGGCAGCTTCTGTGAGTATTGCAGCCAATCCGTCCGGAACAATCTGTTCTGGAACAACCGTTGCATTTACGGCAACACCTGTAAATGGTGGAGCAGCTCCAACTTATCAATGGAAAGTAAATGGATCGATAGTTGGGACAAATAGTGCAACGTATTCAAGTTCAACTTTGTCAAATAATGATGTTGTTACGTGTATCATGACATCAAATGCGGCCTGTGTAACAGGAAATCCTGCTACATCGGGTGGAATTACAATGGCGGTAAATCCAACACCAACAGTAGCTAATGCAGGCGTTGATCAGTACGGCAATGGAACATTTACGCTAGCAGCTAATACAGCTACAGCTGGTACAGGTACATGGAGTGTAGCAAGCGGTCCAAGCACATCAATAACTCAGTTTAGTAATGTCAATGCGGCTAATGCTACATTTACTCCTATTGGAGCAGGAACATATACATTAAATTGGACAATAGCTACTAGTAGTTGTGGTTCAACTACCGATCAAGTAGTTATTTCGAATTGTGTGGGCAATTTAATTAATAATGGAGATTTTAATAGCGGTACAAATGGTTGGTCAAGAGCTACCACAAAAGGAACAACTGTTGAAGTTTTAAGAGAAAGTGTTTATTTTCCTAACAGCAATAGCGAAAATTATACTGCAGAATTAGATTCAGAAGCATCATTAGGACAATTGGTACAAGTTATTCCTAACGTTCCTTATACTTTAAGTTTTATTTACGCTCGTAGACCAGGATCTTCTCCTACTGTTGCAGTTGATGTTAAGATAATTGACGGATCAAATACAATAACAAGAAGTTATACAACTAATGATACCACTAATGCTTCAATGTTTCAGAGCATTCAATTTACACCATCAAGTTCTTCTGTATGGATTGAATTTTATAACTCGCTTGAAACCACTACACTTGGATCTATTGTAGATAACATTGTTTTACTTCCTACTTCTCAGGTGAATCCAGTAGCGACAACAGCACCTAAAGGAAAATTTAAAACCTTAGACGCTTGTAATGGTACAAGTGTTCAGTTAGATGTTGAAAATGTTCCTGCTTCAGGTGTAACGTACTCTTGGACGACTACTTCGACAGGGGTGACTTTTTCGCAAACTAATATAAAAAATCCTAAAATAACGGTTACAGGCACAGGAATCAAAAACGCGACAGTTGTTGTAACGACTACTGGTGGTTGTTCTTCTGTTTCTTCTACTACTTATGTTAATGTATTGACTTTACCAGTAGCAGGCTTAGTTAGTAATGATGCAGACAACACTTTTTGTGAAGGTACGTCAGTAACTTTTACCGCATCAGGAGGAACGAGCTATGCATTTAAAGTTGGCTCTATTACAGTTCAATCGGGAACTAGTCCAACTTATACAACAACAACTTTAACAAATGGACAAATTGTAACTGTAGATGTTACTAATGCATCAGGTTGTACATCAACTAGTGCAGGAATTACTAATACTGTAACTCCAAACAATACTATAACACTAACTTCAGCGACAGGAACAGATTCACAGACTGTATGTGCTAATACAGCAATTACAAATATTACTTACTCTATTAGTGGGGCAACAGGAGTAGATTTTGGAACACTTCCTGCCGGAATTTCAGGAATATGGTCAGGCAATGTTGTAACAATAAGCGGAACTCCGACAGTAAATTCTACAAGTTCATATAATTATACGGTTACTTTGACTGGTGGTTGTGGAAACATTACTGCAACAGGAACTATTAATGTTGATTCTACTCCAGTAGGAGGAAGCATTGCAGGAAGTGCATCAGTTTGTTCAGGAACAGGTGATACTGTATTAACATTAAGTGGTAATTCAGGTACAATTGCATATTGGGAATCTTCATTGGATAATTTTGCGACGACTGGTACTGTTATAAATAATACAACTACAACACTTACAGCCTCTAATTTAACAGCAACCACATCTTATCGAGCTGTTATAACAAACGGTGTTTGTACTTCCGTTAATAGTGATGTGGCAATAATTACCGTAAAACCACTACCCAAAGAACCTAAACCTTCAGATATTCATAATGTATCTTGTGGTAGTTTAGGAAGTATAAAATTAATTGAATTACCATTAAATGACTGGACAGTTTATTTAAATGATCAGGCAGGGGCGCATCAATATTCTCGTCAAAATACAGAAACTGATTTGACTATTCATGATTTGTCAGTAGGAACGTATAACGTTACTGTTAGAGATAATACAACAGGTTGTACTTCAAGTGCTGCAATGGTTAACATATCAGACGAAAGTTCTACTACAGAATGGACAGATTCAGGATGGAGTAATGGTGAACCTGATGGAAGCAAAAGTGTTGTAATTTTGTCTGTGGCAGTAGATCAGCCTTTTAAAAATAATAAACCAAATATAGAGGCATGTTCTTTAACAATTAATGTTCCTGATGATGGACCAGACGTAGTAATTCCATCTAATGTGACTTTAACAATTACGAATGCTGTAAAAAGTAATGGAAAATTGGTGTTTAAAAGTGGTTCTAGTTTATTACAAACTACTAACGTGCAAAACGAGGGTGATATAGTTTATATTAGAGAGACTAAAGTTCGTCGAATGGATTTAACATATTGGTCAATGCCAGTTACGTCAACAAAACAAGGAGGCTTTACAATGAATGACTTTTCGCCGACTACACTTTACGATAAATATCTTTATTGGTCTTCTGATTTCAAATGGGCAACTAACTTGTTTGGAACAGATCCAATGGTTGTTGGTCGTGGTTACAGTATTAGAGCTCCTCAAGAATTTGATACTCAAATTGCAGAGACTTTTGAAGGAAAATTTGTTGGAATTCCTAATAATGGTGATATAGACGTAACAGGACCAGCTGTAGATAGATACTTTTTCTTAGGAAATCCTTATCCATCAGCGATCGATGTACAAAAATTGTGGGATGCTAACCCTAATGTATTAGGTCCACTTTATTTCTGGATACATTCTGCACTTCCGCAGAAAGCTCCTGGAGACAATACTTATCGTTATAGTAGTAATGATTATGTGATTTATTCAGCAACGGGAAGTGTCGATGTTAGTGGTGGCGCAGATCCTAGAACATTTCAAGGATTTATTGCTGCAGGTCAGGGATTTTTTGCAAAACCAAAAACGACAGTAATACATTTTAATAACCAAATGCGCGAAGGAGCAACAAGTAATAGTGATTTCTTTAAAGTAGCTAAAAGCTCTAGTATTGAGAGAAATCGTGTTTGGCTGAATATTAAAAATGCTCAAGGTGCGTTTAAACAATTATTAGTAGGATATATCCAAGGTGCTACGAATGGTTTCGATTTTAATTATGATGCTCCAACGATTGGAGCTAATACATCTGTAGACTTTTATAGTATAAATGAGGAAAAGAAATTAACCATTCAAGGACGTGGTTTACCGTTTGAGAATACTGATGTTGTTCCATTAGGCTACAAAAGTACTATCGAAGGTGATTTTACTATATCAATAGATCATGCTGATGGATTCTTTGATCAACAAGAGGTTTATCTGGAAGATAAAACTACAGGAAAAACCACTAATTTGCGAAATGAGAACTATACATTCTCTACATTAGCTGGAACTTTTGCAGATCGCTTTGTTCTTCGTTATACAAATAAAACATTAGGTACAGGTGATTTTGAAAATATTGAAGATAGTGTCTTAATCTCGGTGAAAAATAAAGTTGTAAGTATTACTTCTTCTAAAGAAACAATTAAAGATGTAAATATTTTCAATGTTGGAGCTCAGTTAATGTATAGCAAAAACAAAGTAAATTCATCAGAATTACAAATTAATAATTTACATTCTAGTGATCAGGTTTTATTAGTTAAAGTAACTTTAGAAAACGGTTCTACAGTTTCTAAAAAAGTCATTTTTTCTAACTTGCCATAAAAAAAATAATACTTCATCAAATCCCATTTCTTATTTAAGGAATGGGATTTTTTTTTAATAAAATATCCCTAAATCTTGGTATTGTATTTTTAACCATTGCTTTATAATTTTAGCTTAATTCTTACAATTATTAACTTCAATTATATAGTTTTGATTAAAAAAGTACTTTATTTATTAATCGTAATTTCACTATCAATTCAAGCAGTTCCTGCTCAGCAAGGCAAAATTGATAACTCATTTAACATTCTTGACGACGGACAAAATGGCGATGGGTTTGATAACACTGTCCGAACTCTTCTAATGCAAAAAGATGGAACTTTACTTGTTGGTGGCGATTTTTTGAGATTGAATGGAACAGCAGTTTCTTATCTTACCCGTTTAAATTCAGATGGATCTATAGACGAAAGTTTCAATACAGGAACAGGTTTTAATGGTAAAATCTACTCTTCTTGTTTGCAATCAGATGGAAAAATTATAGTTGGTGGAAACTTTACAAGCTATAACGGAATTAGTGCAGGAAGAATAATCCGTCTAAATCAAGATGGTTCTTATGATCCTACTTTCAATACAACAGTTGGAGCAACTACAGGAATTGTCTATGATATTGCCTTACAGTCTGACGGGAGAATAATTATAGTGGGCAGCTTTACCAAATATAATAATAGTACGATAAACAGAGTTGCACGCTTATTGCCTAATGGATCACTAGATTCTACATTTCTTATCGGTTCGGGATCTTTATTAAATGTTACACAAGTAAAGATTTTAGCAGATGAGAAGATACTTCTAACGGGCAATTTCACCACATTTAATGCTGTTTCAGCTAATCGAATTATTCGACTTAATGCAGATGGTACTTTTGATTCTAGTTTTAATTGTGGAGCGGGATTTGACAATGACGTTAATGCCATCGCTTTGCAAGCTGATGGTAAAATAGTTTTAGGGGGAAATTTTACTTCTTTTAATAATGGTATGACCAATAGGATTATCCGTTTGAATCAAGATGGAACTAGAGATGAAAGCTTCAAAAATGGTTCTGGTTTTAGCAAAGAAGCAGTTGAAACAATCAAGATTAATAAAAATGGAGAAATAATGGTTGGAGGTTCTTTTACTGGATTTTACAATACTAACGAAGTGGTAAGATTAATTCTACTAGAACCGGATGGAAGTATGAAACCTAATTTTGATATTGGTTCTGGGCCTGCAACAGCTTCTGTATTCGCATTAGAATTTGACGAAGAAGGATCTTGGTTTGTTGGTGGTTCTTTCAGCGTATTTAATGGTTTAAATCAAGGAAGATTGGTAAAAATTAGCGATGAAGGAGAACATGATATTTCATACTTGGCTTCTGGTATTGGTTTTGACAATTCTGTTTTTAGTATTTTGCCTCTTCCAAATAGAAAAACCATAGTTGGTGGAAATTTCAAAAAGTTTAATGGAAATGCTGCTTCCAAAATTACTTGCCTTTTAGAAAACGGAACAACTGATCCTGCTTTTAATACTAGTAATTCAGGAAGTAATAATGTAGTAAAAGCTGCCATATTACAATTAGATGGAAAGATAGTTTTTGGAGGTAACTTTACAAAATACAATGACTTTACGAATAATCGTATCGTTAGAATATTTCAGAATGGAGAAATTGACAATTCATTTAATTGTGGAGATGGATTTAATGGGCAGGTCAATGCATTGGCCATTCAATCTGATCAAAAAATAATAGCTGTAGGAACATTTACAAAATACAATGGATCTGCTATCAACGCTAGTAGAATTGTCCGAATTCTTCCAGACGGAACAAGAGATCCAGATTTTAATATTGGTTTAGGAGCAGACTCTTTCATAGAAAGTGTGGTTATACAATCGGATGGGAAAATACTTGTTGGTGGCCGTTTTAAAACTTTCAATGATATGCCTTTTTCAGGTTTAGTACGGTTAAATCAGAATGGAAGTATTGACGATAGTTTTAATATTGGAGTCGGTTTTGATAAATATGTTTTTGCAATTGCACTTCAATCAAATCAAAAAATTATTGTCGGCGGTTCTTTTTTAACTTTTAATCAGGTTTCACAAAAACGTATCTTGAGGTTAAACAACGATGGAAGTCTTGACATGACATTTGGTTCAGGCAATGGTTTTAGTAAAGGAGATGTTCGTGCTATTGTAGTGCAACCAGATGATAGAATTTGGGTAGGAGGAACTTTTTCGGGAACATATAATACCGTTTCTTCCTCTAGATTGATTAGGTTATCGGCGTCAGGAGTTTTTGATAATTCTTTTGTAGTACCGCTAAATAATACGCTGTATGCAATGAATTTTGATGAAGATTATAAATTGATAATTGGAGGAAATTTTAATTCAGTTTCTGGTAAGTCAAAACACAGAATTGCTCGTTTAAAATTTTGCATTAATGCAACAACTTGGAACGGAATTTCATGGTCAAACGGTCTTCCTTCAGCAGGAAAAGATGTATACTTTAAAGAAAGTTTTCCAAACTTGACGACTACTAACATTTGTGGATGTAATATAGAAAAAGGAAAAACGGTTACTTTGCTTGAGAATAATACATTAGGGATTGAGTTCGCTTATACTGGCGATGGCATATTAGTTTTAGAAAATGCCGCCAGTTTATATCAAGGTGACGATGATATAGTAAATACAGGAATTGTTCATGTAAAAAGAAAAACAAAACCTGTAATCAGATTCGATCTTACCTATTGGTCTTCACCAGTAGCAGATATTACATTATATGATTTTTCGCCAGAAACACTTTATGATAAATATTTATGGTTTGATCCAATTTTAGGCTGGAAAACAAACCTTTATGGAACGTTGACTATGATTTCGGGTCATGGATACAGTGTTAGAGCACCTCAAAGTTTTTCTACTACGGAGCGAGAAATATTTGAAGGTGTTTTTAAAGGAATCCCAAATAATGGCAAAATCAAAGTTGAACTTATTGCCCCAGAACGGTATTATTTTGTTGGTAATCCATACCCTTGTGCAATAAATGCAGATGATTTCTTAAAGAGTAATGCTCCAAAAACAAAAGGGACATTATATTTTTGGACGCATAATACGCCACCCAAAATAACCACACCAGGAACTAACACCTATCGTTATAGCAATGATGATTATGCAATTTATAATTTGCTTGGAGGAGTAGGTACAAGTTCAGCTTTAAATTCCGGAATAAGTAATGATGCACCAGATGGTCTTATAGCTTCTGGACAAGGTTTTTTTGTGAAAAGCAATCAGACTGGTTATTTAGAATTTAACAATAGCATGAAAATGCGAGATAAAAACACTTCTTTTTTTCGACCAGCACCAAATTCAGAAGTCAAATTGGGTAATGAGAAATATCGATTTTGGTTAAACGTTAGAAATAACGGAAACGAATTTAAACAGATCTTATTAGGTTACGCGGCAGATGCTTCAAATTCTTTAGATTTAATGTATGATGCAGAATATTTGAGTTCAGGAATGGCAGTAGATTTCTATAGTATATTAGAAGATAAAAAATTAGTAATTCAAGGCCGTGGACTGCCGTTTTCGGAAAGTGATTCAATCTCTTTAGGTTATAAAACTTCAGTTAGTGATAATTTTAAGCTCGAAATCGATCACCAAGATGATTTTTTTAACGGCAAACCTATTTTTTTAATAGACAAAAATTTAAATCAAGTTCATAATCTTTCTGAAAGCCCTTATCAATTTACTTCTGAAGTGGGGACTTTTAATAACCGTTTTTCGATAATTTACAGTAATACGACTTTAGGAAATAAAACTTTCGAGGATAATTTTAATGACGTTTTAATATCTGTTAAAAATCACATTATAAATATCGAATCTACTAAAGAAAATATAAGCGCGATTGTAATATTTGATGTTTTAGGAAATAAATTGTATAAAGATGATAAGCTTGAAACTAAAAAAATCGCTGTTCAAAACTTGCACTCTTCTCATCAGGTTTTATTTGTAAAAGTCATTTTTGATAATGGCAAATCCATTTCAAAAAAAGTGATTTTCTGATAGAGTGAAATAATTATTGGAGTGAATCTTTTTAAAAACTAGCATGGTAATTTTGTTTTATAACCACTTGTTTATTAATGATTTATGTTTTTTGTTTTTATTTTTTAACAGGTTTTTCTTATTTTTTATGTTTTTTGACATTTGGCTGTTAAATTTATGTGTTTAATACTACATTGTGAATTTCAATGTAAATAAAATCGTACCTTGTAGTTTCATTTAATCGATTAAAAGCATTTTTGATCGATTAAATGTATTTCTATAAGCCTTTGTAATTTAATTTTTTCTTCGAAAAGCACAGTTATAAAAACTGTGGTTTTATCTGCCTCAAGTTGATTGTAAAAATTGGAGGGTTTCTTTAATTCCATATCACAACTTTAGTCTTGTTTCCGGATTTTACAATTTATCTTGTTTTGAGTTTGAATTTATTTTTCAATTACTAAAATGCCACAAGATGAAAAAAGATTTACTTACTACGCTTAGTTCTTTCAGTTTTTTTACACGAGATTATCATCAAAAACAATTAAAGTTTATTCTAATTTTAATTCTATTAATTTTTTATACTTCATCTAAAGCACAAATTTCCCATCCATTCACAACTAGTGGATCTCTTCTTCTTCCTGCAGGTATGGATGTTGTTACCGTTGAAGGCTGGGGAGCTGGAGGAGCTGGAGGGGGAGCCAAAGTGACACCAGGAGAAGGCAGAAGCGGCGGCGGCGGCGGCGGTGGCGCTTATGCAAAAGGAACGATTACTACTACAGGACTATCTAGTTTGGCATTTGTTGTTGGAGCAACTGCCGCAGGAGGAGCTGGTGATGGTGCATCAGGAGGAGCATCATATATAACAGGATTTACAACCGCTTTTAATGCGCCTGGAGGTCAGGGAGGAAAAGGAAATACTACCACGACTTCTACTCCAACTGGTGGTGCTGGTGGAACTGGTCCTATTGGAAATCTTGCAACGGCGGTAGGAGCAGGTGGTACAAATGGTAAAGTTGCGACACTAAGTTTACTTCTTTCATCTGGTGCTGGTGGAGATGCAGGTGGTTATCCTACAGTAACGGGAGCTGGAGCTGGAGGACTTGCGAAATCTACCTTAATATTGACAGATTTAGCAGGAAATAATGGCGGAAATAGTGGCGGTGGAGGTGGAGGAGCTGTAAGTGCTAATATTGCACAAAATGGTGGAAGTGGTGCGAGTGGTAGTCTTAACATTACTTATACCTGCAAAACGTATAGTTTAACTGGGATATCTGCACCAAATGTTTGTACAGGAACAACTACGCAGGTACAATTAACAGGTACTGCAGCAAGTCTGCCGGCAGGTACATATACGGTAAAATACAATATAAGCCTTCCAAATACGACAGGACAAACGGAAACGATGGTAGTTAATACTGCAGGATCTGGAAGTTTTACCGCAAGAGGATTAACGACTTTAGGTAATTGTAATATTACAGTTACTTCTTTGACTTCAGTAGATTGTACTTCATCTATCAGTACAAATAACGTTGCAAATATTATAGTCAGTGCTCAACCAACAATAACTTTAGGCGCAACTACTGCTGTGTGTACAAGCGCAGCTCTACAAAATGTAACATTACCTTATACTGCAGTTACGAATATACCAACAAGATACAGTATAACATGGAATTCAAACCCTGCAAATAGTTTTTTGCCTGTTACAAATGTTATATTGCCAGCAACTCCAATAAGTATTGCTGTTCCTGCTGGAACTCCTGCTGGTATATATACGGGATCATTAACGGTTAGTAATGCAGCTGGTTGCATATCTGCGGCAAATAATTTTACCATTACAGTAAATCCGCTTCCGTCCATAACATTAGGCGCAACCACTGCAGTTTGCACAAGTTCAGGAGCACAAAGCACTACATTGCCTTATACAGCAGTGACAAACTCGCCAACAAATTACAGCATTACATGGAATGCCAGTCCGACAAATACTTTTGCGGCAGTTTCTAATGCTGCATTGCCGGCAAGTCCGATTAATATCCCGATACCAGCAAATACAGCGGCAGGAACTTACACGGGAAGTTTAACCGT